>QWCU01004620.1_pt1 | contig 60515 bp, 52 predicted proteins | sample 1972601 | NCBI WGS metagenome assembly QWCU01 (sample SAMN09866700, study PRJNA288562) | Human vaginal metagenome isolate pre2_vaginal, whole genome shotgun...
GGAGAACTTCCACAACTCCATGACTCTCTAAGTGACTGTCTAAGCCACATACTTAACACAAAAGATGCAGATGGATTTTTATCTTTTTTATCGAAGCACACATAAGGAGCACTCCAAGCTTCTATCCAAGTATCTCCAGAAAGTAGTGCTTTAGAAACATTCCTTAGCCAAATCCCTTTTCCTCCAGGAATAGATGACCCAACAGCGTCAAGTGCTCTAGTAATTGCGACTCCACTTTTTAAAGCAACTATCATCATTTGCAAACCCAAAATTGGATCTATATCTTCAACTTTGTTACACCTAAAATCGTAATTGCTTCTCATAGAAACCGCAGGCTTGTAGGCGCGCTCATAGCACGGATTAAGAATCATCTGTCTAGTAAAAAATTTGCATAACGTAACTATATAAGCTACTAAAATAATCCAGACGATAATTGCCTTAAACATTTTCCACGATCCTTAATAACCATTAGTTCATCAATCGACATTAGAAACAGCACTCAGCATTGCTTTTTTAGATGACTTCATGATCCATGTAACCCATAAAAGACCGATTACATAAAACAATAAGCCAATACCTAAGAGTGCGTATCCTCTAGAACTTGTAAAAATCATCAATATTGGATTTACACCCAACAATTGTCCAGTAAGAAGAGCCAAAAATGGTAGAGCAGTTAGCAATCTAATAGTTGCTTTAGGCATCGCAAAAACTTCTGAGCTTAAATCATTAACCCTCTTATTGGCATGATAAGAGTCAGAAACAGCTTGAACGCAATCAGTCATAGAGCATCCTATAGAACTGCTCAATTCGTATACAGACATAAGCGATTGTGCAACCTTGCGCATGTCTTTTCTAACTTTACTTCTTTGGCGAGCGCTAAGATTTTTAATCCTATTAGAACAGCGAGAATCAATCCATTTAAACACCGATTCAACGTTTATAACTTGGAAATAGCTTTCGCTGTTATTGCTGTTGTAATTGTTATTGTCATTATCGGTCTCTTCAATAAGTCCATTGCGATTCTCATTATTGCTGTCTCCTCTTATAATCGATTCAAAAGAAGCACCAGAACGCAAAGAAGCCACAAGAGCAGCTAGTGATTCTTCAATACCCATTTTCAAAAAATCCTTTACTGTCGGTATCAATTACAGAAACAACCCTGTATTCAACGGTAAATGCCATTTAACAGCAAAATTTTTCCAAGCAGACGTTTCCTCTATCTGAGCAGAAAAATTACTATCATTAGAATTAACGCAATTTTTCAATCTTAAAATTGGCACACCTTCTAACGCGCCAGAATCCGTAGAACGCAATACTCCAAGTTCTTTTACAATTCGCATACCATTTACTCTTTCTACATGTATAACAACATCAAAAGCATCAGCGGCAAGAGCACATAGTGAAGAAGGTTCCAGTCCTGCAAGAAGCCCTAAAGACATTAATCTGGCTGGCACCTTTTGGACTTTATCAGCATGCAAAGTTGTCATTCCACCTTTATGACCACATGTAAAAACGCGTAATAAATCAGCTATTTCTTGACCTCTGCACTCACCTAAAATAATTCTGTCTGGTCTCATCCTCAAAGTTGCCTTTACAAGATCCGACAAGCCAACGCTGCCTACTCCTTCAACGTTTGCTTCTCTTGTAGCTAAAGACACATGATCCTTAGATAATGAACCTAATTCTCTTGTTTCTTCAACAGTAACTATTCTGTCTTTTTCATCACAAGAAGCTAAAAGAGACTTCATTAACGTTGTTTTACCAGAGCCAGTGCTTCCCGTAATCAAAATATTCGCACGTTGAGTTACCAATAAATAAAGTATTCTAGATAATTCAATAGGAAACATTCCTCTACTACTTAACTCTGTTAAACAATAGCGTTTTAAAGCGGGAAAACGAATCGAAATAGCAGCACCACTTAAAACTATTGGAGCAATAAGAGCGTGTACTCGCACTCCTACTGGGCTAGAAGCATCTGCAATCGGGCATGAATCATCTAATCTTTTGCCTAATTGTGCACAAAGCCAAACTGCATATTCTCGCAAAATCATAGGATTATCAAATGGAATTCTTGGATTGTACTCTTGCAACCCAAAACCTTTATCTACCCAAACGCGACCTGTGTCTGTAACAACAATATCTGTTGTTTGAGGGTTATCCGCAAGCTCTTGCAGAATGCCAAAATCAATATCTTCTAAAACCATGCTTACCCCTTGATATTTTTGAGAATCTTTCAGATTCATATGATTGTGAATTTGATTGTTTATATTGTTGTTCAGATTGTTTTCCAGATATTTTCAAAGAGGAATTAGAGGAGTCTCCAAGCAACCATGTTGTTATTTTTTCTATTGGAATTTTGGCGGATTTTGGAATATCTCTTATACCGTAACCAGATATTATGTCTTCGTACATTTTAGGATCGTGACCAATTGGGCCTTCTACATCGCAAAGCAAATAATCACAAGCTTCATTAACATTTACAGGGCAAAACCTTTTAGAAAGACCACGCGGATTTAATCCTGCGACAATAGAAGTTTGTTTTCTAGAGTAATCTTTATGGTCAGATTCTAGGCTTCGCCAATATGCGCGCAATCTGGCAAGACCAAGAACACTAAGCTCTGCAGCAAATATGGTTGGAACTTGCGCTAAAGTTGGAAGATTCTTTAAAAGCCTTCTTGCTGAAAAACCAGATCCAATATCAACAATTACTACATCACAAGCGTTGGAAAGACCTCTAATAGCAGCTTCAATAACCCATGGTTTAGGCTCTTCACTTTTCCAAGGAGCGTAAGCCAAAATATCAACGTTATTCCAGTGCAGAAGTTCACAACGCAATACATATCCGTCTAATCGTCCTAAAGGAGCTTGAACCTCTTGCAATCTTCTACCCTCGTCCTGCTCCAATCCCAACAAAACATCTAATCCGCCGTTAGAAATATCTGCGTCGATTAGTGCAACAACATATTTTTTACTAGATATATGACTTGCCAGAAGAGCAAGAGTAGTGCTTAAACCAACTCCATCATTTGCCGATGAACCGATTACAACATTTTTTGGAAAAGGCTTTAGCGAATAGTTCAAGCTACCAATATTTTTTTGAACACTATGATTATCTAATGCATCAAAATCGCTATGAACTGAAGTAGAAGATACACCAGTCGCGTAATCTACATGATTTGCGTAATCTGCATTATCCACATGATTCGCATGATTCAAAGATGCGATAACAGTCGAATCTTCCAACTTATTACTATCAGATGTACTTTTGCGCATACTTTTTATCGCACTCGCCTGAGGCGGGTACGTTTCTATAATGCGCGGAACGCAAGAAGGAGCATCGTAATTATCAATAGTCATATTGTCCATGTGGCTATTGAATCGCATACTAAACCATTAGGCAATACTATTTAAACAATGTGGTTAAAGGATCAATAAACGTTGCAATTCCGCCAAAAAGTTATCCACATTGCTGTTTTTGTTGTATTAACGCACAAGTTTTGGATTAGAAGCCATATATCTTTCCAGAAGTTCGCCATAGATTGGCTTAGTGTGCAAAATATCGGATACAAGAAGCGCAATAAAAGCAGATGCAGCAACTGGAAGAGTGTGAATCATTGTTCCCGACATTTCTACAGTTAGCAAAATCGAAGTGAGCGGAGCTTTTACAGAAGCCGAAAGCGTGCCAGCCATAACACAAACTGTAAAAATTGGCATTAGCTTTGCATCAATGCCAAGAATCGGAATGCTTATTATTGAGCGCGCAGCAACGCCTCCTGCAAGTGCTCCAACAGCAAGAATTGGCATAAAAATTCCGCCAGGCGCTCCGCATCCAAAACTTGTAGAAGTAAATAGCATTTTTGCAACAAACAGAATGCACAGAAGCGCTATGCTTGCTTTTCCGTATTCAGAGAGCTTAACAAGATTCGAGCCTCCACCAAGAACGTCTGGCAAATATAAGCCAACAGGAATTGCGATTAAGCATGCTATAGATACAGGAGCCCACTTTGGCAAATATTTATACAGCGTTTGCAATCCAAGCAAGGATCTGTTCATTAAAGAGCCAATAAGTCCTGCAAAAATGCCAAGTGGAATCAGCCAAAAATGAAGTGCCATTGGCAAGTCTGGAATCCTTCCAAAGTCTAAAACAGGCCTAAGTCCAAAGCATGTTTGAGACACAAAGTCCGCGCAAATAGATGCAGCAGCAGCTCCCATAAGAACAGTAGAAGACAATCCGTGTTGAACTTCTTCCATAGCAAACATAAGCCCAGAAAGTGGAGCGCTAAATGCTGCAGATAAGCCAGCTGCAGCTCCAGCAGTTACAACATAATGCTCTTGTGTATCGTTTTTATTGCCTTTTCTAAAGATGCGAGACATCATTTGCGCGCCGCAAGCTCCGATTTGAATCGAAGGGCCTTCGCGCCCAAGAGACAAGCCAAATAGCGACCCCAACAATCCGCCTACAAATCGAACAGGCAAAATGGTGTTCCAACACATTTTTAGTCCGCGCTGAACGTATCCAACAACTTGTGGAATGCCGCTTCCAGACGCCATGCTTTCTTTGCGACTCATCCAGCCAATAAAGAGCCCAGCAGCAATTGCAAAAGCTACGCATGGCACAATCCAAAGCATGTTTTGCAGCATTCGCGCATACATCCATCGCGCAAAATCGGTTCCGTACTCAATTCCAAGTCTATAAGTTGCTACAAGCGCTCCCGAAACAAGGCCAACAACTACGCCTGCAAGAACCATCTTCCATCTAAGATGCTTAAGTGTTTTAAGAATGCGATCCGAAAAGTCGCGCAAAAAATCGCGTATAAAACCGCCTACGTTCTTTAAAGTCACAATAAACCTATTCTTAAATCAAATCGCAAACAAATACACAAAGCATTTTAACATTTTTAATAACACAATAAACGTTAATTAATAAAATACGTTAATTAATAAATAAAATACGTCAATTAATAAAATTAAAAACTTAAGACTTTATAAGCAAAAACATTACAAAACACGGTCCAGCGTATGCAATAAATGCGCATAAGAATGGCACTATTAGTTCGCTAACAAAAAGCCATAGTCCAAGCTTGATTTTCTTTAGCTTAAACAGGCTTACGACTTCTAAGATTGCGGTTGAAAACGTTGAAAATCCGCCTAAAAATCCCAATGCGCACGTGTAGATAATAGTCGAAGCAAAAGTTAAATCGTATATAATCGAAGAACTTAAAAATACAACTAAGCCCATTATAAAAGACGCAAAAGCGTTGATTAGCAAAGTCGCGATTGGAAAATCATGGTTATAAACGCGCCCGATTGCGTCAGATATTGCGCAACGGAGCATTGCGCCAAGTCCTGCAAAAACAAGAGGCAGCAAAAAAAGAACGTATGTGTAAAACATCATTTTGCGCCGCCTTTGTTATTAAAAGCAGAAAATTTATCTCCAATTAAGCTTCCAGCAAGAGCCGCTAAAATGCCAAAAATCATAGAAAATGCCATAATGGCAATTACTTTTACAATGTTCATTGCGGTAAATGCGGAATATGCGCCTTCAAAAGCAAAAGTAGACATTGTTGAAAGTCCGCCGCAAAATCCTGTGCAAAAACCGTATTTTATTAAGTCTTTATTTTTGCAGTGCAATCTATTTGCAACAAGAGAACTCACTAAAGCAAGAATAAAACATGCTAAAACGTTAGATAAAAGAGTTGCAAAAGTAAAGCGGCTAAAAAGCATAGAATATCCCGAATCCCAATGCATACCGTGCGTAAAAACGCCTATTTCACTACGCACAAAAGCGCCAAGCAATCCACCAATAAACACAACAAAATATGTTTTTGCTCCAAGTGTTTTATGCTGGCGCTTTTTAGGCAAGTTTGGGCGATTTTTGCTCGGAGCACTCATATTTTTAGCCGCCTTAAATCGCATTAAATTACTATTTAATAGCCACTAATCAATCAGCGAATGAACGCTAATAATGTGATCGCGCTGAGGGCCAGTGCCAATTGCAGAAATGCGGCATCTGGAAAGCTCTTCCAAGCGCTTTACATAGCTTTGAGTGTTTGCAGGCAAGTCTTCAAACTTGTGCACTTTAGAAATATCCTCACTCCAGCCTGGAAGCATCTCGTAAACTGGCTTAGCGCTAGCAAACAAAGACTGATCTACTGGCATCTCGTTTACGCGCTCAACGCTTCCGTCAGTTAAAGTTACATCGTAAGCTACGCAAACTGGAATCTCTTTTAAGCCAGTCAAAACATCTAGCTTTGTAAGAACAATATCAGTTAGGCCATTTACGCGAGTTGCATAGCGGCTAACAACAGAGTCAAACCATCCGCATCGGCGAGGGCGACCAGTAGTTACGCCATATTCGTGACCCTGCTCGCGCAGCCAATCGCCGCTTTCGTCCAAAAGCTCTGTAGGGAATGGACCTTCGCCAACGCGTGTAATATAAGCCTTAGCAACTCCGATTACGCGATTAATGCGAGTAGGACCAACGCCCGTACCCGTGCAAGCGCCTCCAGCTGTAGGATTAGAAGACGTTACAAATGGGTATGTTCCGTGGTCAACGTCTAGCATAGTTGCCTGGCCGCCTTCAAAAAGCACGGTTTTACCATTTTCCATTGCCTGGTTTAGCACAAGCGAAGTGTCGGCAACGTATGGCTTTAAGCGCTTTCCGAGTTCTACGAGCTGGCTTGTAACGGCATCAATATCGATTGGGTGCTGGTTGTAGAGCTTAACAAGCATTTGATTCTTTTGATGCAAGCTGGCTTCTACTTTATCTCGCAAATGATCCGCGTTAAACAAATCGTGTACGCGAATACCAACGCGATTAATCTTATCGGCATAAGTCGGGCCAATTCCGCGGCCAGTTGTGCCAATCTTGTGCTTTCCAAGGAATCGCTCTGTAACTTTATCGATTACGCGATGATACGGCGTAATAACATGCGCTGACTCGCTAACAAGCAGCTTCGAGCAGTCAACGCCGCGTGATTCTAGCGCGTCAATCTCTTCAAAAAGAACCTCTGGGTCTACAACAACGCCGTTTCCAATAACGGGAGTCACGTTTGGGCTGATTATGCCGCTAGGAAGTAAGTGCAATGCGTAAGATTCGTTTCCTACAACAACAGTGTGGCCAGCATTATTGCCGCCGTTAAAACGTGCAACAATATCTACCTTAGAACCAATTAAATCAGTTGCTTTACCTTTGCCTTCGTCACCCCATTGAGCGCCAATAAGCACAATTCCAGGCATGCTGAACCTCCATTTTTGAGCTAACGTTGCCCAAATAAACACAATTCCTACGTGTTAAGATTAGCGCAAAGCCAATACCGAATAATGCCAAATAATGCTGAATAATGCCAAATAATATTTGCGATTACACTATTTTAGAGCTTTTCCAGCAGAGCCTAGCTGCACGCATGCTTCAACAACACGCTGAGCCATTGCTTTTTCTGCCTCTTTGCCCCAAGACCTTGGATCGTAAAGCTTCTTGGCGCCAACTTCGCCGTCGATTTTAAGAACGGAATCGTAGTTGTGGAACATGTGGTCGGCGATTGCGCGCGTAAAAGCGTATTGCGTATCTGTGTCAATATTCATTTTTACAACGCCATATTTTACAGCTTGCGCAATTTCTTCGGCTGTAGAGCCAGACCCGCCATGGAACACTAGCAAGAATGGTTTTGTTGGCACGCCAAACTTGCGATTACACAAATCAAGCTTGTACTTGTTGTATACAGCGCTCTGAATGTTGTCTAGTAATTGCGGCCTAAGCTTAACAACTCCTGGCTTGTAAGCTCCATGAACGTTTCCAAACGTAAAAGCGGCCATGTATTTTGCGCGATCCTCTAAACCTAATCGCTCAACAACGCGCATAGCGTCTTGGGGAGTGGAATACAGCTTTTCGTCAATATCTGCTCTGTGGCCGTCTTCTTCGCCGCCAACTGCGCCAATTTCAATCTCTAAAATCGTGCGTGCTTTTGCAGACTCTTCTAGTAATTCTTCTGCAATATCTAGATTGTGCTCAAGTTTAACTGTGGACCCATCCCACATATGCGACTGAAAAATCGGCTCTTTGCCGTTTGCAACTTGATCTGCTTCATAAGCTAAAAGTGGCCTAATCCAATCGTCTAAATAGGCTTCTGCACAATGATCTGTGTGCAATGCAACCGTAATGTTTGGGTATTGTGCAGCAACTTGATGCGCGAATTGCGCAAATGCGATTGATCCAACAACGCGATTATTTACGCACTGGCCAGAAAAATATGCGGATCCGCCAACAGACACTTGAATAATGCCGTCGCTTTGTGCTTCGGCAAATCCTTGTAGTGCTGCGTTTAAGGTCTGTGTGCTAGTAACGTTAATCGCAGGGTAGGCGTATCCACCTTTGCTGGCTGCATCAAGCATTTGTGCGTAACGTTCAACGGTTGCAATAGTCATATTTTTATTATGACTCTAAGCGCGCATATTTTTTATATTTTGCTATATTTTTTACTATTTTTGATTAAATTTGTATTTATTTTTGACTATTTTTGATTTCTTGATGGCGTTTTTTTGCCGCCGCTACTACAAAATGTAGATACTCTAGCGCGATTTCTTCTTTTAATCCAGATTCTTCAGCAATTTTTTTAAGTCGATTCGCCTGGCGATTTTCCCTAGACTTATCTTCTGTAGCAAGATTTGCGCGAGCTTTTATTTCTCCGACTTTTTCCGTAACTTTAAAGCGCTCTGCTAGAAGTGAAACAATTGCATTGTCAATATTGTCAATCGACTGACGCAGCGCAAAAATCTCATTCATTGAATCGTTGCAATCGTTGCAATCACTATAATCGCTGCAATCGTTGCAATGCGATTCATCAAAATGTTCGCGCGCGTCAATCGACTCTTTAGAAAAGTTGAACATGCTATTTTTAGTCAAAATAAGTTTGCAAAACCATTGTTGTTTCTGTGCTAACTGGAACAACGCGATGAATTGTGTTGATTAGTTCTTCTAGCTTGCTAGGAGTTGCAACGCGAACAACAAGCATAAAGCTTGGGCTTCCAGTAATCGAATAGCACGCTTCAATGCCGTCAATGTCTTTCAACTTGGTTGGAACGGAAGCTTCTTGCTCAAAATCAAGAGGCGTAACCGCCACGAATGCGCTTACTGGCAAGCCTCTGCGCTCGTAGTCAATCAAAGCGCGATATCCAGTTATGATTCCTTTGCGCTCGAGCTTTTGAACTCTGGATTGCACAGCGGAAACAGACAGTCCAGAAGCTTTAGCTAGCTTGGTTAATGTTGCACGGCCATCGTGCTCAAGAATATCTACAATAATTGCATCCGTAGAATCTATCGGAGCAACTGTGCTCGCGCTGGTTTCTAAGCCAGAAGGAATATTATTTTCAATCCTATGAGAGTTTCCCGTCATGCGATCTCCATCCTCATATAGCGCCACCAAAATCTTTGTTTTGCTTCTTCGACTTTAGCTGCGCCCCCTGCAGTCTCTTCAATCGTATCGTATTTTTTAATGAAAAAGAACAAAATTAGATAAAAAATCACGGTTTTTCACATTATTTAACACATGTTTACATATATAAACTTTTGACCATTCTATTTTTATGTATGTTTTTGTATGTTTTATGTATGAGATTATTAAAAATGCCTCATGATTATTAAATCAAGAGGCATTTAATTTAGATTATTATTTTACGCGAAAACTTTACGCGATTGCGCCTGTTCCGCCATTTGTGGAATTGTTGGCTTGCTGAACAATAGCCGCAAGAAAATCGCGATTAGAAGCGGTCTTCTTTAAGCGCGGAACCAAAGTCTGATAAGCCTGTTCTGGCTCCAGTCCGCCGAACAATCGCCTCAAGCGATAAATAATCGGCAACTCTTGAGCAGGAGTAATCAACTCTTCGCGGCGCGTGCCAGAAGAATTGATATCTACAGCTGGGAACAGTCGCTTATCTGCCAAATCGCGGCTCAAACGAAGCTCCATGTTTCCAGTGCCCTTAAACTCTTCGAAAATAACTTCATCCATCTTTGAACCAGTTTCCACCAAAGCAGAAGAAATAATAGTCAAAGAGCCGCCATTTTCAATGTTTCGTGCAGCACCAAAGAACTTCTTAGGAGGGTAAAGCGCTTGAGCGTCTACGCCGCCAGAAAGAATACGGCCAGAAGCAGGAGCAGCAATATTGTATGCGCGAGCAAGGCGAGTCATGGAATCAAGAAGAACAACAACATCTTGGCCAAGCTCTACAAGCCTCTTAGCACGCTCAATCGCAAGCTCTGCAACAGTAGTGTGGTCTGATGCTGGGCGGTCGAATGTAGAAGAAATAACCTCGCCCTGAACAGTGCGCTCCATGTCTGTAACTTCTTCTGGGCGTTCGTCTACAAGAACAACCATCAAATGTACTTCTGGATTGTTAACAGCAATCGCGTTAGCAATATTTTGCAAAGTGATTGTTTTACCAGCCTTAGGAGGCGAAACAATCAAACCACGCTGACCCTTTCCAATAGGCGCCACAAGATCAATGATTCTGCCAAGCATGCGATTTGGCGTAGTCTCTTGCTTTAAGCGTTCATTCGGATACAAAGGTGTGAGCTTAGCAAATTGTGGGCGATTTTGAGACTCTTCTACGCTCATGCCGTTAATGCTGTCAACACTTTGCAAAGGAACGAACTTTTGACGCTGATTCCTGCGATCTCCCTCACGAGGAGCGCGAATAGAGCCTTGAACCGCATCTCCCTTGCGTAAGCCGTACTTTTTGATTTGGCTCATAGAAACATAAACGTCATTTGGGCCAGGCAAATAGCCAGAAGTACGCACAAATGCGTAAGATTCAAGCACATCTACAATGCCAGCAACTGGAACAAGCTCTTCTTTTGGCTCTTCGCGACGTGGAGCTTGCTCGTGAATCTCGTGCTCTTCGCGAATCTCGGAGCGTTCCGCACGTTCAGTACGTTCCGCTTTAGAATCGTAGTCGTCTCTAGTGCGTCGCGTTCTGCGCTGGAATCTATCAGATCTTTCTGCTTTAGAAGTGTAATCATTTTCTTCGCTAGAGCGAGTAGACATACGCATTCTGCGCGATTCCGAGTTGCGGTTAGCGTTTGGAGCAGAAGACTTTTCGCTTGGCAAAGTGGCAAGAATCTGATCTAAATTAGCATCCACTTCGTCTGTTTTAGCAAAATTACTACCATTATTTTGCTCAGCGTTTACGCTTGCATTTGTACGAGCGTTATCTTCTCTCGTAACATTTGCAGAGCCTTCTTTGCGATATCGATGAGTCTGATTTTCGCGCGCAAAATTGCGATTACGCGTCCCACTATTTGCATCGCTTGAATCAGAAGAATCATTAAAATCGCGATTCGTGTCAATGCTCGAGCGGAGTTCAAAAGAAGATGAATTGTTTTGCGTTTCGTCGTCGCTTTGAGAAACACGATTTATTCGTAAAGTGCTTTTAGGAACATGAACGCTAACACCAGCTGGAGCATCCCCACCATTGCGCGCAGCAGTTAGCGTAGCAACCAAATCTGGCTTGCGCATTGTAGACGTACCGCGTAGACCCATTTGCTTCGCAAGATCCTTAAGCTCCGAAAGCTTCATATCATCAAGATTTTGGCTTGTTGCCACAGTTATGCCTTTCCCTAACTCCAAGATAGATTGCTTGGAGCTTTACGTGGAAGATTACGGAAAATCCGTTGTGAATATAACGACAAACACATATCAATGTGTATTAATCGCTGATAAATGTATGCTACTACACTCATACGACTCACAACACACGCGTGGCAATGCAGACGTTATAAACGTTACAAGCGCTACTTCTTTTCGTGATACGATTTTTCGGTATTAACAGACCAAACGTTATCTTTAGACTTCTTACCACTATTGATGTTTTGAACAGCTTCAATAGCAGTTGCCATTGAGTGATCCTGGTTATTGTAGCGATGCTGGCCATTTCTACCAACACAATACAAGTTGCCAAAACCGTCTAAGTACTTAACAAGATCAGGCATTTGAGCGTAAGTATCAAAGTAAGCAGGGTAGGCCTTTGGAACGCGTTCGCGATGAGCATCTAAAACGTCGTCTTCGCTGTCAATAACTTGCATGCGAATCAACTCGTCAATTGCGTTTTTGCGAGCTTCTTCGTCGCTCATATTCCAAAAATCGTCGCCTTCGCTGCAGAAGTATTCAAGGCCAATCCAAACAGTATTATCAACATCTTTAACAAGGTATGGACTCCAGTTGTTAAAGATTTGCAAACGTCCAACCTTGTAACCAGGGTCTTGAACGTAAATCCAGCAATCTGGCACAATAGGAGGGTTGCCAAGCGTTGGAATGTCTGTAGTATTGCGCAAACGCATGCGCTTAACAAGCAAGCCAACAGTCACAAAATCGCGGTAAGGCAAGCCTGCTGCAACTTTTTGCAAGTCTTGTGGAACTTCTGCATTTGCATCGCCATTCGCGCCTTGCTCAATAGACGCAACCAAATCTTTAATTGGCATAGACGAAATAAACTGATCCGCACGAAGCTCACTGCGCTCGCCATTTTGATTTTCAACAACAACACTGCAAATCTTGCCATCCGCTTGCTTTACGGCAACAACTTTAGATCCTGTTAAAACAGTAGCGCCATTTTCGCGGCAACGGCGTTCAACAGTCTCCCAAAGCTGACCTGGACCAAGCTTAGGATACCAAAATTCCTCAATTAAAGAAGTCTCAACTTCTTTCTGACTTGCCTTATTTTTAGGCATAAGCTTAGAAATAGCGTTCTTCAAAACTTCAACAATGCTCAAGCCTTTAACGCGCTGAGCTCCCCAATCGGCGGAAATCTGGCTTGGATGCCTTCCCCAAAGCTTCTCGGTGTAGCCCTCAAAGAACATGGAATACAGCTTTTTGCCAAAGCGATTAATGTAGAAGTTTTCGAGGTTTGTTTCTGGCAACTTGTGAATCATGGACCAAAGGTAGCTAAAACCAACCTTCATTGTTAGCACAAAGCCCATAGATCGCAAGGTGGACGCAGAAAGAGAAATAGGGTAGTCGAAGAAATGATGATTCCAGAAGATTCTAGAAACACGATGACGCTTAAGCATAACTTCATCTTCGACTTCTGGGTCTGGGCCTCCAGCCTCTAAATCGTGATGCCTGCCAAGCTTCTTATCGTCGTAAGAAGGAGCGCCCTGAAGAGGCAACATATCTCGCCACCATTGCATAATGCGATCGTCTTTAGAGAAGAATCGGTGTCCGCCAATATCCATGCGGTTTCCGTTGTATTTTACGGTGCGAGAAATGCCACCAAACTCGCTGGTTGCCTCAAGAACAGTCACATCGTAGCGGCTAGAGCCGCCATCTTTTACAAGCTCCCAAGCTGCCGTCAACCCTGCCGGACCGCCACCAATAATCACTACAGATTGTTTCTGGGATTGTGTATCAGCCAATTTTCCTCCATAACTAAAAACCGCTTTATAAAGTCAAAAACGCAAAATTGCAAGCACGTATTTATACTGAAATCTAAATATAAGCTTTACTATTATACTCTTATCACGCGATAGATTCTGGAATATCAATATCTGTTTTTTGTACTTCTTCCACATTTACGTCTTTAAACGTAACAATACGAACGTTTTTTACAAATCGCGAAGGGCGGTAAACATCCCACACCCAAGCGTCTGTTAATTGCACGTCAAAGTACACGTCTTGACCTGCGGAGCGCACGTTAAAATCAACCTTATTTGCCAAGTAAAATCGGCGTTCTGTTTCTACAACGTACGTAAAAAGCTTAATAACGTCACGATATTCCTTGTATAACGCAAGTTCGGCGTCTGTTTCGTAATTGTCGAGGTCTTCGGCGCTCATTGCTTCCCTTCCGTTGGCGTGATTTGCGTATTTGATGTAGCTTTATTCGCTGCGTCGTCTTCTTGAGCACGCTTGCGGCCTCGTCCTATAATACGCCACCATGCGCGCTTAGAGGAATTATCCGTGTGCTTAACACTATGCTCGGCCTTATCGGCCGTTAACGACTTGCGCGAATCGCCATTTTTAACTGGGATTGCAATCGAATGTTCGTGCGCGCTTAAAGCTTCGCAAACGCCAGGATTATCTTCAATAACGTGTAGTCCAAAAGCGTCTAGCGAGCGAATTGCATCGTACTCGTCTACAAGAGTGTCCATTACTACAAAATCTTGATATTTTTGGCTTTGAGAATCCCACAAAGCGTCGCGAGATGTTCCAGTTTTCATAAAGCCAAGCGACTGATATACCGAAAGTGAGCGCGCGTTTGCTGCAGGAACACCAACCCAAATCCTGTGTAAAGCAAGCCCCACCTCGCTTGGCGCAAAACCGTAAGTCATAACTCTAGGCATTGCATCCCTAGAATACCCACGACCCCTATAGTCGCGTCCTAGAATCACCTGGATCCTAGCGGATTTAGACCAACCGTCAATGTCAATTAAAAATATCATTCCAATAATATTGCCATTAGCGTTTTCGGAGTCATCAATAAAATCTGGCACAATTGACCATGCGATTGTTGGGCGCGATTGAGCGTCGCCAGCGGCGGCATACTGATTAGATTTTGCCTCATTGATTCCAGCCGAAGACCATTGCACAGAACGATTTACCCAAGCACGAACCATAGCGCGCTCCGATTGCGAATCTTTGCCTGTTATAACGGCTGCTCCATCAAAAGCGTGCAATGCGTCCATTTGCGCCAAATCTTCGATTGTTGCTGGCCTAAGACGCGCCATTTCGCCGCGGATTGGTGGAATCGTAATATTTTCTGGCAACTCGCGGTGGCTTGTAGAATCAGCATTGAATCCTTGCATATTCACCTTTTTCGTACAATCGACTTACGTGTTACAAAGCTTACAAAAAGCACTACAAAAGCAGTAAAAACAGCGTTATAAAATCGCACTTTTTGCACCCTATACAATGCTATAAAATACAAAGTTAAAACGCAAAGTATAAAGCGCAAAAAGTGCAAAGTAAAAGCTAATCTAAACTAGCCTTTGATTTTTGCCATTACAATCTTAGTAACAGCCTTAGCGTCTGCTTGACCCTTAGTCGCACGCATAACAGCACCAATAATTGCGCCCATCGGCTTCATATTTCCAGACTTAAGCTTTTCGGCAACCTCTGGGTCTGCTGCAAGAGCAGCATCAACAGCGGCTTCCAAAGCGCCATCGTCGTTCATAACCTTAAATCCGTGCTTCTTAACAACTTCATCAGGCTTACCCTCGCCAGACAAAACGCATGCAACAGTTTGCTTAGCAAGCTTATCGTTAAGATTGCCGTCTGCAATGAGCTTTTCAACTTGCGCAACGTCTTGCGGAGTAATAGGCAATTCTTCCAAAGTTACACCACGAGTGTTTGCTTCGCGAGCAAGCTCACCAAGCCACCACTTTTTAGCACCAGCAGCACTTGCACCAGCCTTAACGGTTTCTTCAACCAAATCAAGAGCATCCGCGTTAAGAATATCGCGCATTTCAAGATCGCTAATACCCCATTCGCTTTGCAAGCGGTTGCGGCGCTCGCGAGGCATTTCTGGCATCTCTGCCTTCATGCGCTCAATATGCTCTTTAGTAATGTGAAGCATAACCAAATCTGGATCTGGGAAGTAGCGATAATCGTCGGCGTCAGACTTTACGCGGCCGCCAGCAGTAGTCTGAGTTGCCTCATCCCAGTGACGTGTCTCTTGCAAAATCTCGCCACCTTCGCTCAAAATAGCAGCCTGACGACGAATCTCGTATTGCAGCGTCTTTTCAATTCCGCGGAATGTGTTCACATTCTTAGTTTCAGAACGCGTGCCGAACGGATCGGTTGGCTTTCTGCGAAGCGAAACGTTTACGTCTGCGCGCATATTGCCCTGCTCCATGCGAGCGTGGGAGATGTTGAGAGCGCGAACAATATCGCGAATAGCGCGCATGTATGCGCCTGCGATTTCTGGAGCGCGGCTGCCAGCACCTTCGATTGGCTTAGTTACAATCTCGATCAAAGGCACGCCTGCGCGATTGTAATCAACCAAAGAATGATTTGCGCCTTCGATCCGGCCATCTGCGCCGCCAACGTGAGTATTCTTGCCAGCGTCATCCTCAATGTGAGCGCGCTCAATCGGAACGCGGAACACAGTGCCATCTTCCAGCTCAACATCCAAGTAGCCGTTGCCATTAGTTGGCTTATCGTACTGGGAAATCTGGTAATCGCGAGGCATATCTGGGTAGAAGTAGTTTTTACGAGCGAACTGGCTCCACTCGGCAATCTCGCAATGCAACGCTAAGCCAAGCTTAATCGCGTAATCAACTGCAGTCTTGTTTACAACTGGCAAAGAGCCTGGCAAACCAAGGCTTACAGGTGTTAGCTGAGTGTTTGGTTCGCCGCCAAAAGATACTTCTGCTGGGCAGAACAGCTTCGTGCGAGTGCTAAGCTCAACGTGAGTTTCCAAGCCGAAAACTGGGTCAAATTGCTCCACAGCATCGGCGTATTTCATAAGTTTTTCAGCCATGAGAATCCTTCTTATTTAAGCTTTATTTCACTTTACTTAGCCAATGAATCGAGCCAACCAGCTTTAAGCGACTTCCAGATTGGGCCGCTCCACTTTTCTTCGAGCGCTGCTTCCAACGCTGCTGCAGGCTTGTACATCTTTTCATCATGGCATTGCGGAGCAATAATCTGAATGCCAACAGGCAAGCCATCATCGCTTAAGCCAGCTGGGAGGCTCAAAGCTGGAACGCCAGCCATGTTTGCAGGAATCGTAGCAATATCGTTCATGTACATGGAGAGTGGATCGTTCATCTTCTCGCCAAACTTGAATGCCGTTGTAGGGCTTGTTGGGGAGACTAGAACATCTACCTTATTAAACGCTTCTTCAAAATCGCGAATAATAAGCGTACGAACCTTTTGTGCAGAGCCATACCAAGCGTCGTAGTATCCAGCAGAAAGTGCGTAAGTGCCAAGAATAATACGGCGCTTTACTTCGTCGCCAAAGCCAGCTTCACGAGTTGCAGCCATCATGTTTGCAGCAGTTTGAGGCTTATCTGCTGGTGGCATTACGCGCAAACCGTAGCGCATTCCGTCGTAGCGAGCCAAGTTGGAGCTAACTTCGGAAGGCATGATTATGTAGTATGCAGATAGCGAGTAAGGGAAGTGAGGGCAGGAGACTTCTGTTACTTCTGCGCCCATATCTTTAAGCAATTGCACAGCCTCATTAAAGCGTGCTTCAACGCCTGGCTGGAAGCCTTCGCCGCTAAGCTCTTTAACAAGACCAACCTTTACGCCCTTCAAATCGCGGCGAGCACCCTCGCGCGCAGCCCGAGCCATTGGAGGAACAGGAGCAGGAATCGAAGTTGAATCGCGCTTATCGTTGCCGCCAATGATTTCCTGCAAAAGTGCAGAGTCAAGAACGGTGCGAGAAACAGGACCAATCTGGTCTAGCGAGCTTGCCATAGCGATTGCGCCAAAACGGCTAACACCGCCGTAAGTTGGCTTTGCGCCGACTGTACCAGTTAAAGCGCCTGGCTGGCGAATGGAGCCACCAGTATCTGTACCCAAAGCAATAGGAGCCTCGAATGCAGCAACTGCAGCTGCAGAACCGCCGCCAGAACCGCCAGGAACGCGCTCAGTATCCCAAGGATTGCAAGTGGTTTGGTAAGCGGAATGCTCGGTAGAAGAACCTTGAGCAAACTCATCCAAATTAGTCTTGCCAAGAATTGGCATGCCAGCTGCCTTGAGCTTTTCAATAACAGTAGCGTCGTAAGGTGGAACCCAGCCTTCAAGAATCTTAGAGGCTGCAGTAGTAGGAATGCCCTTAGTAACAATCATGTCTTTAATGGCAATTGGAACGCCTGCAAGTTCAGGCAATCCTTCAGCTTCGCCATTAGCATTCTTTTTATCAAAAGCATCTGCTTGCTCAAGTGCAATATCTGCAGAAACGTGCAAGAATGCTTTAATTTCTGGTTCGGCTGCTTCGATTACTGCCAAGTGAGCTTCAACAAGCTCACGGCTAGAAACTTCCTTAGCTTTTACAGCTTTTGCCATATCGGCAGCAGAAAGCTTTACTAAATCTTGAGTATTAGTCATGTTTTATTCCTCCCCCAAAATTCGAGGTGCTACAAACATGCCAGACTCACTTCTAGGAGCGCCAGAAAGTGCTTCTTCTTGAGTCAATGGCGTAGCAGGCTCGTCTGGGCGCAAATACGCTTCAAGAGGTACTGGATTTGCAGTAGGTGGCACATCTTCGCCAGCAACTTCCTGCACTTTGTTAATAGATTCTGCAATGACGTTTAATTCGCCTTGCAAGCGACTGATTTCTTCGTCGCTAAGCGCAATCTGGGATAGAACGCCCAGATGCTCAATTTCTTCGCGTGTGAATGTTGGCATAACCTCAACTATATGTGTGATGCGTGACCTTTGCTATAGCAAAAATTATGCAAAAAGGGCTTTATCTTGTAGTCAAATCTTTTGAATCTACAGAGTAAAGCCCTTATTGTTTTTGCAAAATTATTTGCAGAATATTTAAATATTTTAGATATCGCGATGCTTTTCAACAACGTGGCCAATTGCATACATGACTACGCCCCAAGCAAGAACCACTAAACCGGACTGCCACCATGTGAAAACATATGCGTTTGGTGGAAGTTGCAGCCCAGAATTAGCGGAGGCTCCTAAGAATTGGCTTACAGCACTGCCTGGCAAAATCTGAATAAGTATTGAAGTCCACTTCGCAAAATTGCTTGCAAGCATAATAATGCTAACAATGGTCTGCAGAATCACCACGGCTCCAATAACGCACATAATTCCGCCAGCAGTTGACTTGCAAATCATGCCAAAACCGTAGGCCATTGCTGACACAACAACCATAATTGCAGGAGAGCCAAGGAACAGAGTAAGCGGCAATTTCCACACGTTGCTTCCCGATAATCCGGAAATGTTATCTCCCATAAAAGCTAATTCTGCAGCAGCTAAAGAAACTGCCATTGCAATAAGTTGGGCTACAAAAACATAGATTGCAACCGCAATAAACTTAGCCGTAAAGAACATACCCCTTTTAGGTACAGCAGTAAGAGAAGCCTGAATCGAAGTTGTAGAATGCTCCGCGGTTACAGCAAGCACTGCAAAAATTGCCAAAACAATCAAAGATACAGAAGCAAAGCTAATAACTAAGTGGAAAATGCTATCTTGAGAAGATGCAATAAGGCTACTTTTATTGCTCGGCCCAACAGTAATTGCAGCGCTTGATTTGCCTTGATTTGCTCCATTCTTAATGTCAACTTTAGACATTGCTTTTTGCACAATCGCTATAATAAAGCTAAAGATTACTGGCAAAACAATTGTTAATGCCATGCACCACCATGTTGACGCAAGTCCGCGCAACTTAACAATCTCGGATTTAAGCGTGTGCATAAATGTTAGACGCAAGTGCTGAGCGTTCATGCTGCGACCTGTTTTATACGCGTTAGACTGATGTGCGTTAGATTCAGAAGATTGCACTTGTTGATTTGCTACTTGCTCACTCATTTTGCACTCTCCTCACTATTAGATTGCTCTACGTTTTGTTCACTCGGCTTCGAGCCGCTGCTAGGAACAGCCTTCGTTACATACTGCTCTTGACCGTGTGTAAGAGCCAAATATGCTTCCTCAAGTGACGCGTGCTCGTAATTAAGCTGATATACCAAAATTTGATTATCCGCAATTGCTCGCGCAATCTGGCTTAGTTCGCAATCTGTTATTCTAAAAAGTTCGCCTTCTTGAACGTCTTGAGGTGTGCGATTATCTGGCAAAATCTTGCACTCAGGATGATTTTGAGCAAGCACTTGCTTTAATTTTTCGCCTTCTGGAGTTACAAGTCGCACAGCGTGCTGCGAATGTGCATCAACAAAATCCTGCACTGTTGTGCGCTTCAAAATCTCGCCATGCGCAATAATCACAAGGTTATCTGCAGTAAGAGCAACCTCGCTCATTAAGTGCGAGCTAAGTAGTATTGCGCGGCCTTCGCTTGCGTAATACTTGCATAATTCACGAACCCACTTAACACCTTCTGGATCTAAGCCGTTAATTGGCTCGTCCAAAATAAGATTGTGAGGGTCTGCTAAAAGTGCCGCAGCAATAGAAAGACGCTGACTCATACCGAGCGAGAAGGATCCCGCTTTGCGGGTTTTAACACTTGATAATCCAGTAATATCAATCACTTCGTCAACGCGCTTTTTTGATATTCCGTGAGTTAAAGCGAGTGAATACAAGTGATTGTACGCCGTTCGTCCTCTGTGAGCAGACTTTGCATCAAGAACTGCGCCAACTTCTGTCATTGGGGATGCGATTTTTGCGTAAGGTTTGCCGTCAATAAGAGAAGTACCACTATTGGCATGAATAAGATTTAACGCGCAACGCATGGTGGTAGATTTACCAGCGCCATTAGGGCCTAAAAAGCCAGTGACTTTACCGTCTTCGGCAATAAAAGAAACGTCGTTAAGCGCTGTTTTTGCGCCGAAACGCTTTGTAATATGTTGAAATTCTAACATAAATTAACAATATCACAAATAAAAAAAAATGCACATAAAATGTAAGTGTTTATGAGTACAGGCTAATGCGTTTTAATTAACATTACTGATGAGATTCTGCTGCTGAAATTTTAATTAAGATTTTATTAAGACTCAGCAATTTGGTGCTGCATGTTGCGCAATCCACGCGTGCATGGAAACAGCTGCGGCTGCTCCTGCATTTAGCGAGCGAACAGAGCCAAATTGCGAAATGTAAACAACGTCATCCGCCATTTCTAACGCTTTTTTTTGAAAGACCTGGACCTTCCGCACCAAAAAGCATAAGGCAACGTTTAGGGAACTTGTAGTTTTCCATAGCAACAGCGCCTGGAATAATATCAAGCGCTATAACGCGAGCGTTTTTAGCGTCTTGTTCCTTAATATTTGCGATTTTTTCGGCTTCTTTATTGCCTTCTGCTTGTGCTTTAAGCAAAAGTTGATGCGCTTCTTCTGTTTCTCGTGCTATATTTTCGCGCCAATTAGTTACTAGAGTTTCAATAGTTGGGCAGCACTCAACGTATTGGTATAGCTCAGTCATTAACGAGCCTTTGCGATTCCATTTATGAGGCCCTACAATATACACTTTTTTCGCCGTAAACGCGTTTGCAGTGCGAACCATAGAGCCTATGTTGAAATCGTGAGTCCAATTTTCTACAGCTACTTCAAACTCATGACGGCCTTTAGAATCGAGATCCGCTTTTATAGCTTCTACTTTCCAGTATCGGTAGCAATCTAGAACGTTACGCTGATCGCCTTCGTCTAGTAATTCAGTGCTAAACCGCGCATCGTAATTTGGCGATTCTGGATTATCTGGACGAGGCTCATCTGGATGCTCTTCTTCCCATGAGCCAACTCCTATAGGTCGGAATTCTGGCTCGTCGGATGCTTTTGCAGCCAAAGTAATTGGATTCGGTTCGTGCATGTATAAGTTTTGCTCCGTTTAATACTTTTGCTTAGTATTGGCAGCTAGTAATTACAACTAGTCTTGGCAGCCGTCAGTTGCGCAATCGCCTGTGCAACCTGACTTGCAGTGACCGCCACAGCAATTGTCTTCACAGCATGGCTCAGTGCAACCGTCATGCTTGCAATCGCCAGTGCACTCTACTTTGCAATGGCCACCGCAGCAGTTATCTTCACAGCACGGCTCAGTGCAACCATCGTTAGCACAATCACCAGTGCATTTAACCTCGCAATGACCGCCACAGCAGTTGTCGTTGCAGCAATCGTCGTGATCTGCATCTGCGCGTAATTCTTCTTCATCGAAAGCTTGAACAAATGCCATTTTAGTACTCTCCTCACTTATTGGATTTACTAATTGAAGATGCCTTGTGCCTTGTTCGTCGGCGTCAACACCACCAATTAATGCAACTATAGCAAGAATTTGCGCGCCTTGCTGATTAACAATGCCAAAATCAAGACTTAATTCATTGCCGTGTCGTAAAGTCACAAGCGAAGAAGTTTGAACATACGATTTTTCAGAAAGCCAAGAGTCAAGTAACAATACTCGCTTGCCTTTAACAGACGGACCTTTTGTTGCAGGGAAAACAAAATCCATAACGAAGCCGTCGAGTGCAATTCCTTTACGTTCTGCAGCATGAATAAGCGCAAAAACCATAGGCACTGCAGCAGCAGTTAACGCTCCAACTGCGTCAACATCGCGTTCTAACGAATACCCAGCTTTCTCAATTGCATCAAAAAGAACATCACCAACCAGCTTAGAGCCGCGCTGATTAAAGGTAACAGAAAACAGTTCACTAAATGGTTTCGCACTCATATCCGCACAAAGCATGCGTTTAAGTTCCGCGCGTTCCTCTTGTAATTCTGTCATTTTTGCACTCCTTAGCCTTTAGAGTTGTTCAATTTTTGACGCTTTGATGTTTTTATGCTTAACGATCTTCTACTGATACTTCTGGAGCGCTCAGCTCTTTAACATCAGCTTTATCAGAATCTATAAGATCTATTGAAGCAATAACTTTACTTTGGTCTAACTTCTGAAGTTTACGCGCTGTTACCAACACTCTAGACTCAAGTGAAGAAGCAAATTTATTGTAAGCTGCGACTGTTCTTGCCAAAGATACGCCAAGCTTTGAAGCATTTTCTCCAAGAACCGCAAAGCGATCGTACAATTCTCGAGATAAATCGAAAAGTTCTTTTGCGTCATCTGTAAGACTTTGCTGCTGCCATGCGTATGCAACAGACTTAAGCACAGCCCACAAGGTAACTGGGGAAGTGAGGGCTACTTTTTGCGCAAAAGCATCATCCATAAGCGTTGGATCCGCCTCAAGAGCTGCCTGAAGCAATGCTTCGTTTGGAATAAATGCAACTACAAAGTCTGGTGCTGTTTCAAAAGCCTGCCAATATGCTTTAGCTCCTAATGCTCTAACGTGCTCTCGCAAAGCCTTAGCGTGCGCTTTTAGAAGCTCACTTCTTCTAGCTAATTCTTCGTCGCTTGCGTTATCTGGGATTTCGCAAGCGCGCTGATAATCCGCATATGGAACTTTTGCATCAACTGGAATTGTTTTGCCTCCTGGCAGATGCACAACCATATCTGGCCTCTGCTGTTCGCCATTTACTCCCGTTACAACAACCTGCGTATCAAAATCAACATGCTCAAGCAAACCTGCAGATTCCACAATATTCTTTAGTTGAGCCTCGCCCCAAGCTCCGCGAACCTTATTATTTCGCAATGCTGCAGAAAGCGAACTTGTTTCGCGGTCAAGCCTTGCTTGCTGCTCGCTTAAGCCTTTAAGCTGAGTGTTCAGCGCACCCATTTCTTGCTTACGCCCTTCTTCAATCTGCGAAACTTTATTCTTCAAAGCTTCGAGATTGTCTTTTACTGGAGCAAGCGCTTCCAAGACTTTGCCTTGCTCTTTCAAAGTTTTCTCACGATTTAACCGTTCGCGTTCTTCTCGCTCTGTTCGCAATTGCTCTTCGCGATTCACTCGCAATTGCTCTGCTTGCTGCGCTTTAGCAAGTTCTGCTTCAACAAACTTTAATCGCTCAGCAAGCTGCTCTGCTTGTGTGCGATATCGTATAGCCTGATTGCCATTTTCTTGCGCTTGAGCGCGCGCTTGTTCATACTGAGAGTGCAATTCGTTAAATTCGCGCTGGTTTACGCCATTAGCGCCTTGCGTTCCAGAGTTGTGCTTAACAATAGCCAGCACAACAATGGCGGTTATTACAACAGCAACCACCATTAAAACAAACATCACAATATTATCGAACATACGTTCTATTAAACACTACTGGTTCGACTTTTGAAACATAATTAGACACGCGTATTATTGCATAGAAAAATAAGCGTTATGCAACAAAATAGCGCGCTGCCTACTGGGGAATACTCCAATAAACAGCACGCTTTGTTTTATTTGACTACATTATTTGACTACATTAAAAAATGCAGGCACTACGCAATCTTTAGGGTCACATGGTCGCTAGTATTCTCACAATCCGCAACTATGCGAGCACCATCATGTACCTTTCCAGAAAGCAGCAATCGCGCAAGTTGATCGCCAATTTCCGTTTGAACTAATCTGCGCAACGGACGAGCACCATAAACTGGATCGTAGCCATGCTCTGCAAGCCAAGCGCGAGCAGAATCGCTCACATCCAAGCTAATGCGGCGGTCGCTCAAGCGTGCAGCCACTTGACGAACTTGAATATCCACAATTCCACCAAGCTCTTCGCGGCTCAACGGATGGAACATAACAAGCTCATCCAAACGGTTGATGAACTCTGGCTTAAACTCAGCATGAACAGCGTTCATAACAGCCTTGCGTTTAGCAGCATCGTCCAAGCCTTCTTGCACAAGGAATTGCGAACCCAAGTTTGATGTCATAATCAAAATCGTATTCGTAAAATCAACCGTTCTACCTTGTCCGTCAGTCAAACGACCATCATCCAAAACCTGCAACAAAACGTCGAATACTTCTGGATGTGCCTTCTCAACTTCGTCAAAAAGCACTACAGAATACGGACGTCTGCGCACAGCTTCAGTAAGCTGACCGCCTTCCTCGTAGCCAATGTAACCAGGAGCAGCACCGATTAGACGCGAAACGGAAGCCTTTTCCATGTACTCGCTCATGTCAATGCGAACCATTGCGCGCTCGTCGTCAAACAAAAAGTCAGCAAGAGCCTTAGCAAGCTCCGTCTTACCAACGCCAGTAGGACCCAAGAATAGGAACGAACCGGTNGGGCGATTNGGGTCTGCAATTCCAGCACGGCTTCTGCGCACAGCATCCGCTATAGCCTGGATTGCTTCGCTTTGACCAACTACACGCTTAGAAAGCTCCTTTTCCATGTTGAGCAGTTTCTCATTTTCGCCTTGCATCAAGCGGCCAACAGGAATACCCGTCCATTCGCTAACGACTCCAGCAATAGAATCAGCATCAACCTGGTCTGGAACCATTGGCTCTTTCGCTTCACTCTTAGCGTTAGCAGCCTGTGACTCCGCTTCTTCCAAAGCTTTTTGAATGCTTGGAATTTCGCCATACAAAATACGGCTTGCCTGCTCCAAATTGCCTTCACGTGTGAATTTGTCGGCTTCTACGCGCTTAGCGTCGAGTTGCGCTCGCAAATCACCAACCTTGTTGTGACCAGCTTTTTCCGCATCCCAACGCGCTTTCAAACCAGAAAGCTTTTCGCGCGAGTTTGCTAATTCTTCCTGCAACTTTTCTAAGCGTTCGCGCGCAGCAGCATCTTCCGCTTTCTTTAACTGCATTTCTTCCATTTCAAGACGCGTAACTTTGCGCTGTAATTCGTCGATTTCTTCTGGCTGAGAATCAAGCTCCATACGCAAGTGAGCTGCCGCTTCATCCACCAAATCAATCGCCTTATCTGGAAGCTGTCTGCCAGTAATATAGCGGTTTGAAAGCGTTGCTGCAGCTACGATTGCATCGTCACTAATAGTCACCTTGTGATGTGCTTCGTAACGTTGCTTAAGTCCGCGCAAAATCGTCACCGTATCTTCAACAGACGGCTCGCCAACAAACACTTGCTGGAATCTGCGCTCAAGTGCCGAATCCTTTTCAATATGCTCACGATACTCGTTAAGCGTAGTTGCACCAACCAAGCGCAGCTCACCGCGCGCAAGCATTGGCTTAAGCATATTGCCAGCATCCATTGAACCTTCTGCAGATCCCGCGCCAACAACAGTGTGAATTTCGTCAATAAACGTAATAATTTGACCGTCTGATTGTTGAATTTCCTTCAACACTGCTTTTAAGCGTTCCTCAAACTCTCCGCGATACTTAGAACCTGCAACCATCGAAGCCAAATCGAGACTGATAAGACGCTTGTTTTGCAAAGTCGTAGGCACATCTCCTGCAACGATTCTCTGAGCCAGTCCTTCTACAACTGCCGTTTTACCAACGCCTGGCTCGCCAATTAGCACAGGATTATTCTTCGTGCGGCGAGAAAGAATCTGAATCACGCGGCGAATTTCCTGATCGCGCCCAATTACTGGGTCGAGCTTTCCCTCACGAGCGCGCGCAGTCATATCAACCGAATACTTTTCGAGCGCTTTGTAGTTGCCTTCCGCGTCTGGGCTTGTAACTTTCGCTCCTCCGCGCACAGTTGGCACAGCCTTGCGCAACGCATCTGCGGAAACATTGTGCTTTTTGAAAATATCTGCAACAGCATTCGGCGCGCTTGCAACCATGCCAATAAGCATGTGTTCCGTAGAAACGTATTCGTCTCCCATTTCGCGCATCTCTTTTTCGGCTTGACTTAGCGCAGCTAAAAGCTGACGACTTGCATCTGGCTTAGTTGTAGTTGAGCCAGTAGATGAAGGCAATGCCACTAATGCGTTGCGAATTTCAGCTCCGATTTGTTGCGCATCTGCACCAGCCTGAGCAATAAGCGCGCGCACGACGCCCTGCTCTTGGCGAAGCAAGGCATCGGCCAAATGTAACGTATCAACTTGCGCATTGCCAGCTGCCGCCGCGCTTTGCACAGCATCACTTAATGCATCTTGCGCTAAGGTTGTAAACTTTTGTTCCATATTTACCCCCATTTGCACCGCTATCTAGCGGATTTTAGGTGATTTGCGTGCGATTTTTGCAATTACACTCAAACCACATTCTGTCAATTTCTAAAACTTGAGTCTACTACACTCAAGTTTTGTTTTCAAGATGTTTGTGGCGTTTCCTTAAATCTTCGCTTGCTTGCGACTTTTCCGCAGCAAAGTCGCAAAGTCGCAAAGTCAAATATCAAAAATAAATAAGTATCAAAAATAAATAAAAATAAATAAGTATTAAATATGTCGTAATCTTAAAAATATGAGAATTGCACGTTTTTCCTATAATGAAGTTCCTCAATACGCGTTTGTTCAAAAAGACGAAGCAGACGGCAAGGATTATTTAGTAGCGCTAGAAGGCCATCCACTAAGCCCTCAAGGAGTTAAGCCAACAGGCAAGCGCTACGAGTTAGACGCCGATGGTGTGCGCCTGCTTGCGCCAGTGATTCCTTCAAAAGTCTACGGATTGGCCAAAAACTACGATACTCGTTCTGCCGAAGAGCGCGCATCTTCTGCTGCGGCCGCGTCGCATACTGCAGCAGACATGGTGATTTTTACAAAGCCGAGCACATCTGTAATAGGGCCTGACGATCCAATTGTTATTCCTGCTTTCTCAAACGACATGAATTTTGAGCCAGAAGTGGCTGTTGTTATGGGCAAAATCGCCAAAAATGTGTCGGTCGATAAGGCAATGGACTATGTTTTTGGCTTTACTTGCGTAAATGACGTGACTTTGCGCGATTGCGCAGGTAGTGACCCAATGTTTACGCGCGCAAAGGGCTTCGACACTTCTTGCCCACTGGGCCCATGGATTACAACTGAGCTAAATTGGCGAGACGCTCATATCTCATTTACGCTTAATGGAAAAGATGTGCCAGAGGCGAGCGGCACTACAGCGCGATTGATTCACAGTATTCCAGAGCAAATCGCTGCAATTTCAAGCTTCTCAACACTTCTTCCAGGAGATGTTATTTTGACTGGAACTCCGTATCCAGCAGGAACTTTGCACGCTGGCGACGAAGCGATTGTGCATGTAGATGGCATTGGTTCGCTGCGCAATGTGATTATGCATGCGTAATTAAAATCATCAATTTGACTTAAAATTTTGACTTAAACTACACAAATGCGCGCGGGCCAAAGATTGCCGAACCGATTCGAACCATCGTCGAACCTTCGGCAATCGCCCACGCAAAATCGCCAGACATTCCCATTGAAAGCTCTAATTTTTTAGAGTTTCCATCATAATCCTGCGCAAGTTGCTCACTTACACAATCTCTAATTTCTCGCAATGCAGCGAAACCGCTTCTTACTACTTTTTCATCATTCACGCGCGCTCCGAGCGTCATGAATCCGCGCAAATTAAGTGATGGCAAACTAGATATAGCGAGCGCTTCGTCAATTGCGCGTTCTGGCGCGCATCCAGATTTTGTAACTTCTCCCGAAACGTTCACTTCCAACATAACGTCTGTGCAAAGTCCCAAATTTTGCGCGCGCGTAGATATTTTTTGCGCAAGCTCAATGCCGTCAATCGACTGAATTCCATTTGCAAGTGGTAAAACTTTGTTTATTTTATTGCTTTGCAACTGGCCAATTAAATAGAGCGGAATTTCGCTATTTATACCGCCATTTACGCCAACGCTTAAGCCTTCTCTAGCAGCTTCCTTGCGTAAAATCTCGGCTTTTGCAACGATTTCTTGCGGACGATTTTCCCCAATTACGCGCACTCCAGCTTTAAGCGCCGCCATAATCTCCCCAACATCTCGCGTTTTAGTTGCAGCAAGCAGCGTAACCGACTCAGGTTTGCGCCCATAATGCGATTCGGCTTGAGCAATGGCGTCTTGCACGCTGTGCACACCGTCGGCAATTTGACGCGCGCGAACACAATCGATCTCAGTATTCGCCAAATCTTTTTGCGTCATGTATGCCATTTATTGCCCCAATCTATCATTCTAAATACATAGTTTAGTCGAGGAATGGCACGGATTTGTCTGCTAAGTTTGCGCGAACAGAATCCCACGGCGTGTCAAGGCTTTCAAACAACGCAAGCGCATCTGCAGCGCTCATGTCTACTGGGCGAGTTTGACCAGGATTCCTGTATCCCAAAAGATACATGCAATAGCCAATCATGCGCTCGGCGCTCCAGCCAGATTCTCGAAGCGCACCAACATCAAGCGAATGCTTACTTTTTGCGAGTCGCTCGCCTTGAGCGTTATCAATTAGTGGCAAATGCGCAAATTGCGGATGCATATAATGCACGCCATGAGCCGCAAAAAATCCCGATTTTTCTAGCAGCTCACCAATCCAAATTTGAAGCGCCGCCGAACGCAGCAAATCGCGTCCGCGCACAATATCATTTACTCCCGAAAGCACATCGTCAACAACAACCGCAAGTTGATAAGAAAATACGCCATCAGCGCGGCGAATCACCATGTCGCCCAAATCGCGATTAATGTTAAATGATTGCGCGCCAAAAATCGCGTCTATAAAACTCACATTCGCTTGCGGCGAATCAGCCGAGGGAACAGCAAGTCGTAAAGAATGTTGCTGATTATTTTGCAAACGCTTTTCGATTTGTGCCAGGCCTTCTGCAGTTTTGCGCATATTTCTGCACGTACCTGGGTAGCGTATAAAGCCGTCGCCTTCTTGCGGAGCTGCAATCGCGCGAATATCGGAACGCGAGCAAAAACAAGGGTAAATCAGGGAATTTCCGTCGTCGTCTTGCAAAGATTCTAGCGCCTCAAGAGCTTCTTGGTAGATTGCATTGCGATTATGCTGATAAGTCGGCTCTCCAATCCAATCAAGACCAGCCCAACGCAAGTCGTCAATCACTCGCGCGCTAGCATCCTTCGGCATTCGCGCAATATCAAGATCTTCCAGACGCAAAATCATGCTTCCACCTTGCGATTTTGCAGAGAGCCACGCAGCCAACATTGCTACCATATTGCCAATATGCATACGCCCAGAAGGAGTTGGCGCAAAACGTCCAATTGCAATAGTTGACTTTGAAAACATTATTCCGTCTTTCTTAATGTCTTTCTTAAAATCTTTCTTAATAAGCACAAGCTTGCAAAACATAAACTTGTAAAATAAAAAGCGCGTAACGCATTCATACTAGCATTACACGCTTCTTACAACCGCAATTAATCGCAATTAATCACAATCAACCGCAATCAATAACAGTTAAAAGCAACCGTTTTACGCAAATAGCGACTTAAACATAAGTACGCCCAAGATTGCGCCAGCAGTAGGAGCAACCACTGGAATCCACGCCTCACCCCAGCGAGAAGAACCCTTGTGTGGAATCGGCAAAATGGCGTGAAGTAAGCGCGGCATAATGTCTCGAGCAGGATTCAAAGCAGGACCAGTCGGGCCACCCATAGAAGTCACCAATCCCCAAACAACAAAGCCAACTACGATTGAAGCGCCTGCCAAATTCTTCTCTCCCCAAGGAGAAGTAAGACAGCAAAGAGCTGCCAAAACAAGCACGAGCGTGCCAAAGAATTCGTTTAGGAAGTAGTTAAGCTTGTTATTGTAAGCATCCGTAGTGCAGAAAGTGCCAAGAATTGCTTCTGGCTCTTCAGTCTCGTTGTAATGTGGCAAATAAGTTACGTACACAATAAGCTGACCAACCAACGCGCCCAAAAGCTGAGCCACAATATAAGGTGCAACATTTTGCCAAGGGAACATGCCATTTACAGCTTGCGCAATTGTCATAGCAGGATTTATGTGTGCGCCAGAAATTCCGCCAAACATTAGCACTGGGAACATAACACCAAAACCGTAGCCCATAGCAATGTTTAGCCAACCTGCGTGATGACCTTTAGTGTTTTTAAGTTCAACATTGGCAACAGCTCCATTGCCAAAAATCATAAGAATGGCAGTTCCAATAAACTCGGCTGCCAACATTACTGTAAATGAATGTTGCATGGTCCTTCGATCCTTCTTAATTGTTTTGCTGCTTTTGTTCTTATTTAATAAATCATTTTCAAAGAAGCTAAGAAAATGAATTTTAACAATATTCTTCCAACAATTATTCTTTGATAGTTTCCCCTAAGAGCCAGACAGTGTGTGCGTTGTGGGCGGGGAGTAGCCAACCAGCGCTCGCCAGTACTTAAAACTTCCGTGCATCAAAAGAGGCTCACCACCTTGGCGAGCCTCTTACTACAAAAACAATCTTGCGGATTCATCTGCACAACATCCTCGTTGCAACGGTAAAAGTCTTAAGTATCCGTCCAACGTAATTGGAATCTAACATCCATACATTTTTGTGGGTTACCGCTCTTTTAATTTGTTCTTGTGATTATTATTATTGCTGCTTTTTGCGTAAGAGTAAAGTGCAAAATCGCTTTTGTTAATATATTGTAATTAGTGTTCATTCGCACATAAAAAATATACGGTTTTGCATCATTTTGTGAATATGCAATGGTTGTCATGTTCAAATGCGTTCACATATTGAAGATATCGGCGTGTCGAGCACTCGCAGCCGCCGACACTCAGTCGCGCACATCCCTTACAGCGCATACAATTACGGAGTATGGTACAAATTTTTGACGCTCCCTCAAAGGCGATTCTGCGCGGTCAAATTGCAGAGCACATCGCCGAAGACGAAAAGGCAGAAAAGCGTGAAGCTCGTGAGGGCGAGCTACCGTTGCCAAAAGATCGCTTCTTTGACCGCGAGCTTAGCTGGTTAAAGTTCAATCGTCGCGTGCTTGAGTTAGCGCAAAATACTGATTTACCACTTCTTGAACGCGCTAATTTTGCAGCCATCTTTGCTTCCAACCTAGACGAGTTCTTTATGGTCCGAGTTGCAGGCTTAAAGCGCAGAATCGACTCAGGAATCGCAGTAACCGCTGCAAGTGGGCTTAGCCCGCGTCAGCAGTTGCGAGCAATTAGCGAGGTTACACATCGTCGTCAAGATGAGCATGCGCATTATGTTATTGACCACATTTTGCCAGAGCTTGCTAAGCAGCGCATTGTTATGCTCAGTTGGGACAAGCTTACGCAATCCGAAAAAGATAGGCTTTCAGACTATTATCGCAAGCAGGTTTTCCCAGTATTAACGCCACTTGCGGTGGATCCTGCACACCCGTTCCCATATATTTCTGGCAAGTCAATCAACTTGGCTGTTATTGTAGAAAATCCAAATTCTGGAAAGTCGCATTTTGCTCGCGTGAAGATTCCAGATAATTTGAATCGTCTTGTTCCAGTTGATGATTTAACAGACGAAGAGGGCCGCGAAGAGCGCTACGGATTCATTACTATGGAAAAGTTGATTGCAGCACATTTGGAATCGCTTTTCCCAGGCATGATTATTAAGGAAGCTCGCTCATTCCGCGTTACGCGTAACGAAGATATTGACGTTGAGGAAGACGATGCAGAAAACTTGCTCAACGCTATGGAAAAGGAGCTTTTGCGCCGCAGGTTCGGACCGCCTATTCGTCTTGAGATTTCCGACGAAGCTAGCCCATTCTTATCGCAGCTTCTTGCCAATCAATTGCGAGTAAGCCCAGAGGAAGTCTATCGTTTGCCTTCGCCGCTAGATATGACGGTTCTTTTTGAATTGCAAGCGTTGGATCGCCCAGATTTGAAGTATCGTCCGTTTATTCCTACTACAAATCGTCAGATTGCAGAAGTGGAAACTAGCCATGCGCAAGATATTTTCGCTTCGATTCGCGAGCACGATATTTTGTTGCATCATCCTTACGATTCGTTCTCTACTTCTGTTCAGGCGTTCTTGGCACAGGCGGCGGCAGATCCAAAAGTGCTTGCAATTAAGCAAACGCTGTACCGCACGTCGAGTAATTCGCCGATTATCGATGCTCTTGTAGACGCGGCGCATGCGGGCAAGCAGGTACTTGCGCTTGTTGAGATTAAAGCGCGATTCGACGAAGACGCTAACATTGCTTGGGCGCGTAAGCTTGAGCGCGCAGGCGTTCACGTTGTTTACGGCATTGTTGGATTGAAGACGCATTGCAAGCTTTCGCTTGTGGTTCGTCAAGAAGCCGAAGGATTGCGCCGCTATTGCCACGTTGGTACTGGCAACTACAATCCTAAGACTGCTCGCCTTTACACGGATTTGGGCTTGCTTACTTGCGATCCTGTAGTTGGTCAAGATTTGACTCGCTTGTTTAATCAGCTTTCGGGCTATGCTCCAAAGTCTAGCTTCCATCGCTTGCTTGTAGCTCCTCGCACAGTTAGAACTGGCATTATTGAGCGAATCCGCAGGGAAGAGGCGGCGGCTCTTGCTGGAAAAGAAGCGTGGATTAAGATTAAAGTCAATTCTGTTGTTGACGAAAAGACGATTGACGCTTTGTATCGCGCGGCTCAAGCTGGTGTAAAGATTGACATTGTGGAGCGTGGAATTTGCTCGCTAAAGCCTGGCATTGAAGGCTTGAGCGAGAATATTCGCGTTCGCTCTATTCTTGGCAGGTTCCTTGAGCACAGCCGAATCTACGCTTTTGCTAATTCTTGCGGTCCGCAAATTGGCGACGGCCCTGCAAGTGGACCAGAAGTGTGGATTGGCTCGGCAGATCTAATGCACCGCAACCTTGATAGGCGCGTTGAAACGCTGGTTCGCATAAGCGCTCCAGACCAGGTGGAAGCGTTGATTCAATACATTGACTTGCAAATGGCGGATTCAACGGTTTCTTGGTGGATGGATGGCGACGGCACTTACACGTTGCATTCTCGCGATGCAGAAGGCAGGCCATTGGTAGATAGCCAGGAATACTTGATTCGCACGCATACGCGTAAGCCGCGCGGTGTTAATTAGCTTACGATTAGCCAAAAGCCAGGGCATTTAGCTCTGGCTTTTTTGCGCTCCGAATTCGTTACATTTGTCTCAGCGGTGAGACGTTTGTAACGCTGGCGGTTTCCCTGATTTGGCATGTAAAGTCCACTGGACTTTACATTTGAGCCAAATCACGCTTTGAAGGAGCTTGAAATGCGTTATGCAATTTCAAGCTCAGTCAAAGCGCTTTTCGCGCTACGCTCAAAGCGCTCAGGCAGGTCGTCGCGCATACAAAAATGCCGCGCAAGATTTATTCAAGCGCGGCATAACATTAATCGCAGTTTAATCGCAACTAATCACGAAGCGTAGAGAATATCTACAACAAAGTAAAGCGTTGAATTTGCAGGAATCGTTACGTTTCCTTTTGCGTCCTTCTTGTCTTCTTTGCCATATCCATCTTCTGGCGGAATTACCAAAAGAACTTGAGATCCAACTTTCTTTCCAGATAAGCCTTTAGTCCATCCTGGAATAACTTGACCAGCTAGCGAGAAGTCCGCAGGCGTGCCGCGCTTCCATGATGAGTCAAATTGATACAATTTTCCGTCTTTATCAGTAGTCCATCCAGTGTAGTGAGCAGTTACTGTGCTTTTTTCGCTCACCACTTTGCCGTTGCCTTCAATCAAAGTTTGAGAAATTAGCTTTCCATTTGGCACGTAGTTATTCTTATCTAATGACGGTGCGCCAGACTTATCAAGAGTTACCTTTGGCAGATTTTCAGGAATATCCTTAACTTTGTTGCCTGTTGCACGATCAAGAGTTTTCATTGCAGAAACAAGAGTTAACACCATTACGTACGCGTCTTGCTTAGTTTGTGGATTTGCAGGAATTCCAAACGCAATCGTGGAATTAATCTTCCTTCCTTTAAGCAGCGTGTAGTAAGACTTGCTAGTAACACCCTTTTTAACAACAATTGAGCAGTCTGGCTTTCCTTGCTTCCATGTGTTCATAAGCTCTTTGCCGTTTTTAGCGTTGTATACAATGCCATTAGCGCATACGCGACTATTTTCTGGGATTTTAGTGCCATTTCCATCTTGCAAAATGGCGTAAGAATTTGGCTTAACGCTTATAGGCGCTGTTAACTCAACCTTTGGTTGCTTTCCTAAAGCTCCGCTAGCCTTAACGCCGCTTAAAACGCTCATTCCAGCAGCGTTTGCTTCACTGCTTGCTGCACCATTGCTTGACTCGCTGTTTGCGCTACAAGATGCTAATCCAAAGCACATGGCAATTGCGCTCGCAGCACAAATTACTCGAGTTATAACTGATTTAGTCAAATTTAATTTGGTTTTTGTCATAAGTTTAAGACTATAACTTGCATGTGATTTTAGCGTGATTTACTAGCGATTTAACTAGCGATTTAACTAGCGATTTTAGCGTGCTTTTAGAGCAATTTAGTTGCGATTCCAGCGTGATTTATTGCGCAAAACATCAAACCTTATAAAAGATTAGTAAAGATTGTAGAATAGATAGCAGTAGATACAATATAACGAATTTAGAATTACGTTAATAAGTTTGTGCGCGTGCGGGGTGCCTAATTGGCGGCGTGCCAAGCTTAAGAAAGAGGTTTGATGCAACGTCCTACAAAACGAGCTAGGTTTATGCGAGGAGTAGTGGCCCCAATTTTTGGCCTTCTTGCTGCTCTTAGTATTGTTCTTGGTGTGCTTAACGCAACTGTTTGGAAGCCAAGCTCTATTGTTTCGGCGCATGCAAACGTGTATGGGTCTAGATACATTGTTACAGATCCAGGCGTTTTGAATCTTGTTGACTATAGGGTAAAAATTAGCGTTGCGGCACTAAATAGTCGCAAGCCGATTTGCGTTGCAGTTGGCTTAGCTAAAGATGTTCGTGGATGGACTAAGGGTTATTCCGTTCAGCGAATAACGGGTCTTAATAATTGGAATAGTCTTTCTACCGATGTTATGAATGCAGACGATAACGCGCGCGTAGATAGTGCAAAAACGGACGATTCTAAGGTTTCTAAAAACGTTTCTAAAGATGCTTCTAAAGACGTTGATTTTAAGGATTCCGATTTATGGACTAACGCCACTTGCCAAATGGGTTTGGCAAAGTTGTTTGTAAATGCTGCCGACTTTGAGCAAGTGGGGAATGCGGCGGATTTAGCGTTAAAGCAGGAGTCGCAAGAGGGATTGCAAGCGAAAAATAACGTGCAAAGTGATGCTCAAAATGGCGCGCAATCGCAGACTTCTCATCAAAAATTGTCGTCGGAGTTGCAATCAAAAATTGCGCGTAGGATTCTTATAATCGATCTTGGCAAGAATTCTCCCGAAGCTTTCGTTGAATTGCGTTGGCGCAGGCATAATCTTCCTGATTTTGCTACTCCTATGTATTTTGTAGGAGCGCTGTTTATTTTGCTATGCGGCCTTTCGGCTTCTGTGTTTGCAATGGCTCCGCATCGCAGACGAAACAAGCGACTTGTTGCAAGCAGAACGGGCTTGATTAGTGTTGAAAACAATAGTCAAGAAGAAGTTAAGTTCTCGGAGGCTTTGGCTGGAACAATAGCTGGCATTTTTGGTAGCAACAAAGACAAAAAGTCTAAGCACAAAGTGGGTTCTGGTGCGCATGCGCGTCATGGAGTTCACGCAAGAACGCGTACAACAAAGTCGCAAGCCGCTGTAGATTCTTCTATAAGCGTAAAGTCTGGTCTAAATTCTTCTAAGACTGCCGCTTTAGACGAAACAACTGTTATTTCTAAAGATGACTTGCAAGCTTATTTTGCAAGGCTTGCGAGCGAGTCGAGTTCTGATTTTAAGGGCGATTTTGCGGCGGAGAATAATGCGGCAAGGAATAATGCGTCGGAGAATAATGCAGCGGAGTCTTTCGACTTGTCTAGCGCGAATCAGTCGGAGCAATCGAAGGATTTGCATGAATCTGCGGAATCTAGCGAATCTAGCGAATCTAGAAATTCGAGAATTGCAGGGAAGTCTGGAAAATCACAAAAATCACAAGGCGCATCTAAATCAGAAGATGGATTTGCAAAAAAGCGCTACAAGAAGGAATCGTATAAAGATCGCAACGATCGCAATAATCGCAAAGAAAATTCTGCTGGAGGCTCCAAGAAAGCCAATCGCGGTGAGCGTAAAAATCGATATGGCAGAATGGATGCAGAGTATTATAAAGACGACGATGGGCGTAAGAGCGATAATCGCATTGGCGAAAATCTTGGCAAATCGTCGGAGGCTGGCGATTCGAGTAGCGCGAAGCCTGGTGAAGCAAGGCGCAAGTCGCGCAACCAGTTTAACCAGCGTGACTACAGAAGCCAAAATCGTGGCAAAAGTCGCAAGTATAAAGGCTCAGAGAATCGCACGAGTGGCGCTGCAAGTGGCGGAAATGCCAACGGCAACAAGGACGGCAACAAGGCCAGTAATAACGCCAATCATGATGTAAATGGCTTTAATAATGCTAGCCATCAAAATGCCAGCCGCCAAAATGGTTCACAAAATGGCACCTCAAAACCTTCAAAAAACCGCAAAAAATAACGTATTTTGGAAAGTGTGACTATGTTTTATGCTCATAAAATCAAGCACTATGCGCGTTTTGCGTGTGCTTCGGTAGTTGCTTCTGCAATGTGCTTTACACTTTGCGCTTGCGAAGGCCAAGTTCCTAAAGCTGCAGAAGGCTCTAGCGTTAAAGAGCTTCCAGATGTAACGCCAATCAAAGAAAAAGATATACGTTTAAGAGTTTTGCGCTCTTTAGAAAAAGCTAACGAAGAGAAAAATGCAAGTAATCTTGCGGAATATATGAGTGGCCCTTCGGCTCTTGTGCGCGCAAGTGAGCTGACGATTGCTGCAAAAACGGGCAAGCTAGATGCAAAAACCACTATTCCGCGTGAAGTTGCTCAAACAATTGTTCCAACAAACGCAAGTTGGCCGCGCGATTTAATGACAATTACCACAACAACAAAAGACCAGCAGTCTAAACGATTGTTGGTTATTCGCCAAGATAGTGCGCGCTCAAACTACAAGCTTTGGGCTGTTGCAAGGCTTTTCCCTGGCGTGCATTTGCCAAAATTCCCAGTTCCTTCAATAGGAGCTTCTATGGGTAAAGCTAATGATTCGGGACTTGTTATGTCTCCACACGCGGCTGCTGCAGCGTATGCGGATGTTTTGCAAAGAGGAGAATCGAGCAAGTTTGCAAAGTATTTTGCTAATGATTACTTGCGATCAAAACTAAGCGAGCTTTCTAAAACAGTTCAAGCTGGAATGGAGCGAAATAAGGGATCTCAAGAACAAGTTTTTACTCCTGTAACAAACCAGATTAGCGTTATGCGCGCAAGCGATGGGAGTGATTTGGTTATTGCTCGCATTGATTCAGTTTGGACTAGAAAAGCGGGAGAAGGTCGCGAATCTAGGCCAGCTTCCGACGAAGAAAAAGCGTTATTTGGGGATTCTAAAGCCACTTCTACAATGCGCGTAACTTATGTGAACGTTGTTGCTATGGTTGTGCCTCCTGCTGGCTCGGACGCAAAGATTATTCCTGTTGGAGCGGAGCGTCAGCCTATAAAAGTGGAAGCGTTGTAGAAGCGTTGTAGAAGCGCCTTAGGCTTTCGGTAATGCGTTTAACGCTTTAGAGATATTTGTAAAGCAATACAAGCAAAAGAGGAAATATGGTTGATTCACAATCTATGGGCATGAATCCAGGCGGATTTTCGCTTGCTGGAGCAGTAGACCTAGAAGGCGTAAAGCGCAAAGCGGAGGCTCTTGCAAAGCGCGAAGCTGCCGAAAAATCTGGCAAACCGCAGTCTAAAATTCCGCTTGCAGGCGGATACGTGATTGATGTTAATGATCAAACTTTCCAGGCAATGGTTCAAACTTCCGTAAGTTTTCCAATTATTTTGCTTGTTTGGCAAAAAAGTGACGAAACTTCTTACGACTTAGCGCAAAAGCTTGCGGATTCTGTTAGCGCCTTAGATGGCAGAATGCAGCTTGCTCGAATTGATGCGGATGAAAGCCCATCGATTGCTCAAGCTTTGCGTGCGCAGCAGCTTCCAGCTGTATATGGATTGGTTGGGGGCAGGCCAATGCCTATTTGCCAAGGATTGCCTAGCGAAGATGAGTTGAATCAGATTTGTAGTGCCATTTTGCCGCAATTAGTTAAGGTTGCGGAAAAGTCTGGTGTTGCTGGAACGGCTCCTTATGTTGATTCGGCAGATTCTGGTGTAGACGATAATGCGGCGGATTCTGGCGACTCTGCGGATTCTGGCGATTCCTCCAGCATTCCCTCCGAACACAAAATTGCGCACGATGCAGCTATGAATGGCGATTATGCTCTTGCTGCGCGCGAGTATGAAAAAGTATTACAAGCTAATCCGAATGACGAATTGGCATCTCGTGAGCGCGCTAAGGCTTTGCTTCTTAGCAGAAATATGAATACAAACGTTGAGGCTGTGCGCAAGGCTGCTGGCGATAATCCTGGCGATGCTTCCGCTCAGCTTGCTGTAGCAGATGTAGATATGATTGATGGTCACATTGACGATGCTTTTGGCAGGCTTCTTGATTTTCTTGCTTCTCACAAAGATTGCGCAGAGGTGATTAAAAACCGCATGCTTGAGTATTTTGCAATGCTTCCTGCTGGCGATGAGCGCTTGAATCGCGCTCGCCGCCGCCTAGCGATTCTTCTCTACTGATATATCAGATATATCACGCTAAAGACTGCGCCAACTAAAAAGATTAAAAGAAAAGCCAAGATGCGCATTCGTGAGAAATATGCGATTCTTGGCTTTCAAGTAGCGGGGCATGGATTTGAACCATGGACCTCTGGGTTATGAGCCCAGCGAGCTACCGAGCTGCTCCACCCCGCGTCGGCTGCTTTTAGCAGCTCTATCTACGATAGGTGTAAATTTGGATTTGTCAAGTCTTCGGCGTGTTTCTAGCGTAAGTTTATCGCGTAACTAGTTTAATTCTAAACAAATGTGGAGTATAATAAACAAGTGACTAAAGCGAGTTATTAATAATTTGCGTACTTGCTATAATCGCAACACTCGTTAATAATCAGCAATATAACTCAAATGTACAAACTAAGAGTAGAATCAGCTTTTTAGAGATATATTTTCGTTTCGCACATATGTCAACGAATGAATTTACAGGATTTACGGTTTTACAAACTAGCTTGTGAATAACTTTATACTTAACGCAACTGTATTGTAAAAGAGTCCTACAAGGAGGCACGAATGAGTGGAGCTATCGAAGTTTTAGCGAAAGCTGCGCATATAAATGTTGCGGCGTTGCTAGCTTCAGCAAAGCCAGAGATGCCAAGCATTAATGACTTTTTGCCGCCAGAGATTTTATTCCAAGGCACACCTTTTGCCATGAATCGAATTGTTATGGTGCGTCTTATTATGGCCGTAATCGTTATGATTATTTTTGGCATTGGTGCAGCTCGCGCAAAAGTGGTTCCAGGAAGATTCCAAAGCGTGCTAGAAATCCTAATGGACTTTGTGCGATTCAACATTGTGTACGAAATGATTGGCGAAGAGCGCGGCAAGCGTTATGTGCCAATGATAACAACTCTTTTTATAACAATATTCTTCTTTAATCTTTGCTCAGTTATTCCAGGCTTAAACATGGCTGCAACAGCAACTATTACAGGGCCATTAGTGTTTGCTCTTTGGGTTGTATGTCAATACTTAATCACTGGAATTAGAGAAAAAGGATTCATAACGTTCTTCCGAGAATCCTTGTTCCCAGCTGGCGTGCCATGGCCGATTTACTTTATTCTTACGCCATTGCAGCTGCTGGAATTGTTGATTGTGCGACCACTTTCGCTTACAATCCGTTTGTTTGCGAATATGATTGCTGGCCATTTGCTGGTGGCCACTTGCCTAGTATTCACCAACTTCTTTGTGGTGGATTCCAGCAATAAACTCCTTGCCTTAGGCGGTGCATTATGGCTGCTTGGTGGCATTCTGTTTACAGTATTCGAAATAATAGTCGCAGGTTTGCAGGCGTTTATTTTTACAGTTCTTGCATCTGTGTATATTTCGGAAAGTTACCCCGAGAAAGAAGAAAAATCTGCTGTTGCTATTGCATAAATAGTTAAATCTAGTTAAATCTAGTTAAAATAAACAGATAAATCAGGTTTAATAATCTTAGGGTTTATAACTGGTTACTGTTCCTAAAGAAAGGAAACCAATGAATAGTATCATCGCTCTCGCAGGATTGACGGGCAACCTTAGCATTCTCGGCTTTGCCGTTGCTACTCTTTCCCCTGCTATCGGAATGGCAATGGTTGTATCCAAGGCTATGGAATCCACTGCACGCCAGCCAGAAGTCGGCAACCGTATTCAGTTGTTCATGTTTATTGGCTTGGCATTCATCGAGGTTCTGGGCTTGCTCGGATTCGTTGCCTACATTATGGGAAGCTGAACCGAACGAAACAACTCGTTCCAACGCATACAAGTGTTGAAAGAATAGAAAGGACAAGCCATGGCATATGCAGCCGAAACTAATAAACTGGCGTTGTTCTTGCCGGAGCCTTACGACGTTATATGGTCGCTGGTTATTTTAGTTGTTCTTGCAGCGTTTTTCTACAAGTTCGTTATGCCTAAATTCCAGGCAATTCTTGATGAGCGTGCAGAGAAAATCGAAGGCGGAATGGCCAAAGCAGCAAACGTGCAGCGTGAAGCTGATGAGCTAAAGAGCCAGATGGAAGAAGAACTCGCCCAAGCTCAAGCAGATGCTGCAAAGACTCGCGAACAGGCTCGTGCACAAGCTTCCAAGATTGTTGATGAAGCAAGACAGCGTGCAGAAAAAGATGCTGCGAAGATTATTAGTGAAGCTCAGCATTCCATTGAAGCTCAGCATAAGCACGCCATGACTAGCCTCCAAGGAGAAGTCTCGGTACTCGCTGCGGCATTAGCAGGCAAAATTCTTGCGTCTAAGCTAGACGACGATACCGTAGGCTCCAAGATCATTGATCATGTGATTGATGAAGTAGGAGACGTTAAGGATTCGGCGCAAAACAAGTAGTTAAATCAAGCTTTCACTAAGTTTTATGTCTTAGTGTTGCTAATTGCTACTTAGTTTTGCATAAATGAGGAGGTACGGATGCCAGAAAAGGCATCGCGAGTAAGCGAAAACTTATCGCGTTCTTCGCTTGCGCAAGCCATTTCAGACGCTCATGATGAAGCTCAACGCATATCTGATGAGCTTTCAACAATGATGGATACGATCGAAAAGTATCCAGAGCTTTCTGATGCCATTACCGATCCAAATAGGTCTTCGGAAGATAAGTCTCGCTTAATTGACGAGCTTATTGGAGGTAAGGCGCATCCCGTTGTTTTGCGCATTATGCACTACCTGGTAGGAACTTGGCACGGTGGCGCAGAAAGTGGCAAGACGGGCAGCTTTGGCGGCGCATGGTCTGGTTTTGAGCGCGAAGCAGGCGAAACTTTGGTTACTGTTACAACCGCTCAGCCTCTTACGGATAAGCAAATCAAGCGTTTGATTGAGATTTACAGCAATAAGTTGGGTCATCGTGCGTACATAAACCCAATCGTAGATCCAAACGTGCTTGGTGGAATGCGTATACGTATTGGCGATCAAGTAACAGACCGCACAATGTTAATGCAGCTTAAGCAGCTGCAGCGTTCTGCGCGCAATGGCGCTTGGACACAGGCAGTGAAGTAATAAATTAAGGAGAATTATGGCGGAACTATCTATTGATCCCGCCCTTATACGCAAGGCACTTGACGGGTTTGTTGACTCGTACAAGCCAGCAGACATGCCAACGCAAGAAGTTGGCTATGTTGTTACGGCTGGTGACGGCATTGCGCACGTAGCTGGATTGACTGGCTGCATGGCAAACGAGCTGCTCACCTTTGAGAACGATACACTGGGCCTAGCGTTTAACCTTGATGCTCACGAAATCGGCGTGGTTATTCTAGGCGATTTTACGGGCATTGAAGAAGGGCAGGAAGTTTACCGCACTGGCGAAGTGTTATCTGTGCCAGTGGGAGACGCCTATCTTGGTCGTACAGTAGACCCATTGGGTAATCCAATTGATGGTCTTGGTGCGATTGAGTGCAAGGAGCGTCGTATTCTTGAAGCCCAGGCTCCAGACGTGATTCATCGTCACCCTGTGGACGAGCCTTTGTCTACTGGCTTAAAGGCTATTGACGCAATGACGCCAATCGGCCGCGGTCAGCGTCAGCTGATTATTGGCGATCGTCAAACTGGTAAAACAGCAATCGCAATCGATACGATTATTAACCAGCGCACAAACTGGGAAAGTGGAGATCCAAAGAAGCAAGTTCGTTGCATTTACGTAGCAATCGGACAAAAGGGTTCAACAATCGCATCTGTACGTCAAAGCCTCGAAGAAGCAGGCGCTATGAAGTACACAACAATCGTTGCAAGCCCAGCTTCGGATTCTGCAGGTTTTAAGTACATTGCTCCATATACTGGTTCTGCAATTGGCCAGCATTGGATGTACAACGGCAAGCATGTTTTGATTGTTTTTGACGACTTGTCTAAGCAAGCAGAAGCATATCGTTCGATTTCTTTGCTTCTTCGTCGCCCACCTGGGCGTGAAGCGTACCCAGGCGACGTGTTCTACCTTCACTCTCGTCTGCTAGAAAGATGCGCAAAGCTTTCCGACGATATGGGCGGCGGCTCAATGACTGGCTTACCAATTATTGAGACCAAGGCAAACGATGTTTCTGCATACATTCCAACCAACGTGATTTCTATCACCGATGGCCAGATTTTCTTGCAGTCCGATTTGTTCAACGCAGGTCAGCGCCCAGCAGTTGATGTTGGTATTTCCGTGTCTCGTGTTGGTGGCGCAGCTCAGGCCAAGGCTTTGAAGAAGGTCTCTGGCATGCTTAAGATTTCGCTGGCTCGTTACAAGTCTTTGGAATCCTTTGCAATGTTTGCTTCCGATTTGGATGCAGCTTCCAAGGCTCAGCTCACTCGTGGCGCTCGCTTAACCGAGTTGCTTAAGCAGAAGCAGTTCTCGCCTCGTTCCATGGAGCAAGAGGTTGTTTCCGTGTGGGCTGGTACTCATGGAAAGTTAGACGACATTCCTGTAAAAGACGTGCTTCGCTTTGAAAGCGAAATGTTGGATTATCTAGATAAGGGAACCGACATTTTGCAAGTGATTCGCGATACCGAGGACTTTACAAAAGAGACAGAAGCAAAGCTTGATGCAGCAATCGAAGATTTCCGTAAGTCGTTTAAGACTTCTGCAGGAAAGCCTTTGATTGTTAAGGATTCTTTGCCTCCTGCCGAGAATCCTGCTCCTGTTGAGAAGGAAAAGCTTGTTGCAAAGCCAAAGTCGGATGGTCGCGATTCAAGCAATAACGAGTCTGAGGGGAAGTAGCGTATGTCTTCCCAACTTGCATTGAAATCGAGAATTATTTCCACACAGTCTTTGGGTAAAATCTTTAAGGCTCAGGAAATGATTGCGTCTTCGCATATTGCAAAAGCGCGAGATATTGCGCTTAACGCTAAGCCATACAGCGACGCAATTTTCGATGCCGTGCAGGCGTTGGTAGCTCATCACGAAGCAAACATTAAGCATCCAATCTTTGGAAAAGAGCGTGCAGGCAATCGCGTAGCCGTTCTGGCGTTGACTTCCGACCGCGGAATGGCGGGCGCGTTTACGTCTTCGATTATTCGAGAAACCGAGGCGCTGCTTACAAAGTTAGACGCCGAAGGAAAGCACGCCGAGTTGTATGTGTATGGTCGCCGAGGTGCAACCTATTACAAGTATCGTAATCGCGACGTTGCAGGCACTTGGGAAGGGTCTACGGATCATCCTGATGTAACAATCGCAGAGCGAATCTCCGATACTTTAATGGACGCGTATATGACTCCCGAAGAAGATGGCGGTGTTAGCGAGCTTTATATTGTGTTCACTGAGTTTATAAACATGGTGAGGCAAAAGGTTCGTACGCTCCGCATGCTTCCAGTTGAGCTGGTTCCGTTAAAAGACGGCGAAGAGTTTGCTATGCATAGGCCTGACTACGAGGCGGCTTCTGGCCCTTCGGCTTCGCTTTCGTCTACGGGTGCGGTTTCGGCGCGTGAAGAAGCTGTTAGTCGCAGCAATCCAGATGCTGTGGAATATTGCTTTGAGCCTAGCCCAGACGAGGTTTTGGATGCGGTTTTGCCAAAGTATATTCAGTCGCGTATTCACGAATGCTTGCTTACATCTGCAGCTTCCGAGACGGCTAGTAGGCAAAATGCTATGCACACGGCTACAGACAACGCCCGCAATTTGGTGGATGATTTAACGAGAAAGCTTAATGCTTCTCGCCAGGCTTCCATTACACAAGAACTTACCGAGATTATCGGCAGCGCTGATGCGCTGAATAATGAGGAGGAATAGGAGCATATGGCTGAAAATCAGACCACAGCACCTCCAGAAGATGCAAAGGAAAGCGACCCAACGGCTGGCCGCGTAACCCGTGTTCAGGGTTCCGTGATTGACGTTGAGTTCCCAGTTGGCTATCTTCCAGATATTTACAATGCTCTCAAGGTTGATATCAACACCGTTGGAAATACGGAGGGAGATACCGTCCACGAGATTACATTGGAAGTTGAGCAGCACCTTGGTGATTCAACTGTGCGAGCAGTGGCGCTTAAGCCTACGGACGGTTTGGTTCGTGGTGCTTTAGTGCGAGATACTGGCGGCCCAATTTCTGTGCCTGTTGGAGATGTTACAAAAGGTCACGTTTTTGACGTTACTGGCAATATCTTAAACGCTAAGCCAGGCGAGAACATTGAGGTGACTGAGCGCTGGCCAATCCATCGCAACCCACCTGCTTTCGATCAGCTTGAGTCTAAGACTCAAATGTTTGAAACAGGCATTAAGGTTATAGATTTGCTTACGCCTTACGTTCAGGGCGGAAAGATTGGTCTGTTCGGCGGTGCAGGCGTTGGTAAAACCGTGTTGATTCAGGAGATGATTCAGCGCGTTGCTCAGAATCACGGTGGTGTGTCTGTGTTTGCTGGCGTTGGCGAACGTACTCGTGAGGGTAACGATTTGATTGGCGAAATGGCTGAGGCTGGCGTTTTGGAGAAAACAGCGCTTGTCTTTGGTCAGATGGATGAGCCTCCTGGGACTCGTCTTCGCGTGCCTCTTACCGCTTTGACTATGGCTGAATACTTCCGCGATGTGCAGAATCAGGATGTGTTGCTGTTTATCGACAACATCTTCCGCTTTACTCAGGCTGGTTCCGAGGTTTCTACGTTGCTTGGTCGTATGCCTTCTGCAGTTGGTTATCAGCCAAACTTGGCAGACGAGATGGGTGCGTTGCAGGAGCGTATTACTTCTACGCGCGGCCATTCTATTACGTCGCTTCAGGCTATTTACGTGCCTGCAGATGATTACACCGATCCTGCACCTGCAACAACGTTTACGCACTTGGATGCAACTACCGAGCTTTCGCGAGACATTGCAGCTAAGGGTATTTACCCAGCTGTGGATCCTTTGGCTTCTACTTCTAGAATTTTGGATCCTCGTTATGTTGGCCAGGCTCACTACGATTGCGCTAACCGCGTAAAGGCCATTTTGCAGCGTAATAAGGAGCTTCAAGACATCATCGCTTTGATTGGTATTGATGAGCTTGGTGAAGAAGATAAGACCACTGTGAGCCGCGCTCGTAAGATTGAGCAGTTCCTTGGTCAGAACTTCTACGTGGCCGAAAAGTTTACTGGCCGCCCAGGTTCTTATGTTCCAGCAGACGAGACGATTGAAGCGTTTACGCGCATTTGCGATGGCGTTTACGACGAGATCCCTGAGCAGGCGTTCTCTGGCATTGGTGGCATTGACGATCTTGAGCGTCGTTGGCGCGATATGCAGCAAGAGTTTGGTGCGTGATTATGGCAGAAAAGCAAGTGAAAACGCTGCACGTTAGTGTGGTTGCAGCCAGGCATCCTGTTTGGGAAGGCGATGCTAAGTTTGTTGTTATTCCTTCTGTGAATGGCACGATGGGCGTTCTTCCTGGGCATGAGGCTGTGCTTGCGTTGATTGATCACGGATTTGTAAAGGTTGACGATTTGCAAGGCGTTCGTCACGTTTTTAAGGTGACTGACGGCTTTTATTCCGTTGACAACGATCACATTACGATTGCTGTTGAGCATAGTTGCAATGTTGATAAAGACGGCAACGTTTTGCCCAATGCAAAAGTGATTTAAGCCTAACTCTTACGGTTTTATAAGACCTAAGTTTCATATATTGCAGGAGTTTGCGATTATTTATCGCGACTCCTGCTTTTGTTTTATCTGGTCTGAAAAGGTTATAACAATACATTAGGGGGGTAGGGTATCTGTATACTTTGTAATGATTTAATTTAAGCCTAAGTTGAATCACTTATTGTGCTGTTTTAGCAAATAGGCTCTTCGCACGATGATTCGTGATGAGAGGAAAGGAAAAGTATGTTAAGTAAAAAAGCGATTGCCGCATTTGCAGCGGTAGCGACTTTTGTTTCGGGAATTGCGTTTGCAATGCCAGCGTTGGCTAGTAGTGCGACTCCAGTTCCAGCGAAAAGCACTGGAGAATCTGCTAAGCATCCTTCTGTAGCGAAGCTCGAAAACCGTGTAAAAAATTCTGGTCTTCTTAAAAGTGAAATTAATGAGATCTTAAAATATGTAGACGATAACGCTTCGAAAGTTACTGGTTATGGTGACGGTAACGCTAGTGTTGTTAAGTACGTAGAGGATATGATTGTTAAATATCGTGCTATGCATCTTGATGTTATTGGTTTGCATGAGCTTGCTAATAAGGTGCGTGGAGAAAAAGACTTTAAGTTGTCATCTGATATTTTCTTTGGCGCCAATGGTCAACCTGCTACTAAAGATGATCGCGATAAGGCTCAAAGCGCATATGCTAATGGCAAAGCTGCCTTAGTTAAAAAAGCTAAAGAATCTGGGCTCGATTCTCTTGCTAACAAGATTAAAGAGTCTAATTACAGTTCTTTAGATTCTTTGAAAAATTTGCTTAACGAAGCAGAAAAGTATGCTAAGGAAGACTTAGTTAAGCAAGCAAAAGCTAAAGGTTTCAACTTTACTGCTACGCTTATGAGCAAAGCTGCGACTTTTAGTGGCGCTCGTGCTTTATTTAACGAAGCTCAAAAAACAATTACAGATAGTGCAATTAAAGGCATTGTAGACATCGGAACTTCAGAGGAAGATTTTCTTAAGGCTTTAAAAGCAAGTGGTAAAAGTGCTACGCCTTCCCAGATTGAATTCTTTAGAAAAGAATTGCAAAAGCGTCGCGATGGCCAAGAAAAATCTTATACTAATGCCGTTGAATTAGCTCAGCTAGTTAACACGGGAATGTTTACTGCTACTAGCAATGAGAAGGCTGCTGTTGCAAAGTTCCTTGGAGTTGTAAATAGTTTTGGCAATAAGACTTTCGAAAAGTTTACTAATACTGAAGCAAATCAAGCTGGTGCTGCTGCTGTAAACTTTAGTAATACACTTTCTGCAAATCTTAAGAACGCTATTAAAAACTACAAAGATGAAAAGGAAAAATTAGCTAAGCAAGCGGAGGATCAAGGCTTCCACTTTATAGCTAATTTGATTCACAAATCTAAGAAGTCTAGATTGCTTTATTTGGAGAATCTTCTTGCAGAAGCTAAGAAGAGCAAGAATAGTGAGCGTGAAAAGAACCCAGGAGCTTCTGGTGATGTTCTTCCAGATAAGTCTGAAGAAAAGCCTGCAGATAAGCCTGCAGAAAAAGCTCCATCTGCTCCTTCTGCTTCCGATTCCAATGCTACTCAAGATTCTTCCACTAAGACTGAGTCTTCTGAGAAGACAGCTCAAGCTAAAGCCGTAGTTCCTTCGGCTCCTAAGAGCGTTAATGATCTTAAGCCAGAATTAAAAGGTACGCTAAAGGTTGGCTCCAACAACATTGCTGTTGCAGGTTCTGCAAACAAGGTTTCTGTGAACGTTAACAACAAGGCGTTCCTTGATCGCTTGCATCGCGAGGGTTCTGCCAAGGCTTACGCGTTTATGTATTCCACTCCTAAGCTTTTGCGTAGCGCGGATGGTAGTGATTACGTGACTGTTAAACTTGGCACTGATGGCGTTCCTTATTTTGATGCGCAATTCCCTGCTGGCTATTCTGGCAAGCATACTGTTGTTCTTGTTGATGAAGATGGTAATCAGCTTGCTTGGACGGATATTACTGTTGCGAACAATACAGCTGGCCAGGGTGATGGTAAGAGTGTTTTGCCTGTTACTGGTGCTGCTGGCGTTTTAGTGGCGTTTGCTGCTTTGATGTTTGCGGCTTCTGGTGCAGTGTTGCGTAAGGTGCGTAGCTAGGTTTTGCTTGCTACGTGTTAGCGCTAGTGTTTTAGGACTTTCGTTTGTGTTCGCTTGCTTGCGTTCACACTCGAAGGCCCTTTTTGTATTCTGCTTACTGCGTTCTGCTATTTGACTTAGTTTGCGTTAAGTAGCCACTGTGCTATGTCTATTACGCGTATTCCTTCAATGTCGTAAGAATCATGGCGAGTGTTTGCAAGCAGGATTTTAGTGTAAGAGTCTTTTATTGCTTTTAGCGGCGAAAGTTCGCGCTCCAACGTTGCATTGTCACTAATGTTGTCTGAAACTTGAATATAAAACTTTTCGCTCGCTTTTATTGCCACAAAATCTACTTCTTTTTGGTAAAGTTTACCAACATAAATCGCGTATCCTCTTCGCATAAGCTCAAGTGCCACAATATTCTCGTATGCTCTACCGTAATCCATGTTGCGTGTTCCTAGAATTGCGTAGCGTAGCGCGGTGTCTGCTAAATAGTATTTTTCGTTTGTTTCTAAATATTTTTTACCACGAATATCGTAACGTTTTACTTTATAAAACATGAATGCATTGCATAAATATTTTAGATAATTGCCAACTGTTATGTGCGTTGTTTCAATATGATTCTTCTTAAGTATTGAGCTTACATTGTTTGCGGTTGTTAGATTTGCAATATTATCCATTAAAAATTCGCATATTGAGTCAAGAAGTGATACTTCCGATATTGCGTATTTGTCTACTAGATCGCGTTTAACAAGAGTTGTATACACGTTTTTTATGTACGCTTGCGCATCGTCTTGGTTAGCGTAAACGTATGATCCTGCAAGTCCGCCGTGTTGTAAATACTTTTGCAATGCATTGTTAAAGTTGTTTTTTACTTCAAAGTATTCGCAATATTCTGCAAAACTAAACGGGAATACTGGTATTTCAATGAATCTTCCACTAAACAGTGTTGCAAGGTCCGAGCTAAGTAAGAATGCGTTAGATCCCGTTAAGTAAATATCGTATTTATTGCTATTGTGAAGGCTGTTAATCGCAAGCTCAAATTTTGGGCATAATTGCACTTCGTCAATTATAAGAACGTTGTACGCTTCGGGTATGTAACGGCTTTCAACGTATGCAAAAAGGTTTTTGTAATTTTTTAGATTTTCGTAATTTAGGTTATTGAAGTCAATGCTGATTATGTTAAGTTCTTGATTGTTTGAGTTGTTTGGCTGCTGTGCGTGTTTGGCTGCTGCGTAAAGTTTGCTATTTTGATTGCTATAAGTGTTTTCTAAATATTTGCTATAAGCTCGCAACAACTCCGATTTTCCACTGCGTCGAATACCAGTAATGATTTTTATATCTGGAGTGCCTTTAAGTCGCTTTAGGCGATTTAAGTAATCTGTTCTCTCAATGAGTTTCATTGCAATCACCTTTTGTATTCAAAATCGTAGTATTTTTCACTTTTGAAAGCAAACACGTATTTCTACTTTCAAAACTTTAATTTTATTTTACTTTTGAAAGTATTATATCATTTTCACTTTCAAAACTGTAATATTTTTTAAGTTTTGAAAGTGGATTGTCTTGTGTAAAATCCAAAGTTTGAGTTATCAATGACTTAAACTTACGAAAAATAAAAGTTTAGGTTATGAATGACTTAAACTTGTAAAAAGTGGATTTTGTTGCGACTTCTGTTTGCGTTAACACTCGAAGGCCTTTTCGTATTATGTTTATTGCGTTTTTTGATTGCGTTCTGTTTATTGCACATAAATGCATTGCGAATAGTAAAATAGTTGGTAGTTATTTTTGATTTGAGAGCGGGTGTTGGCAGGGAGTAGAAATGATTGATAAAGAAACGCAAAAGTTCCGACTGGAAAACGTTGCAATAGCATTATCTTCAGCAAAATTAGAGGGTGGTACGGTCTCTTCTGCATGCTTGGCTGATACAAGAAAATATATTCGCGGTTCTATAAGCGCAGATGAGCTTATATCTCTAACTCGTAAGCGTTACGGTCTAGAATAATCAATCTTAACTTGTTCAAGGATTAATCATGGTTGATGAAGTTTTTGACCCATATCTTATTCCTCATACGCGAGTGCTGAAGAACAAACTTAATGTACAAACTCAGGAAGATCTTGATTTCTTTGAAAACGATTTAGTTTCAGTCCGTAGCTATAAGTTGTACGAAAACTTGCCGCATGCAGAAGGCACTGTTAGGCAATTGCAGTGGATTCATCATTATCTTTTTCAAGATGTTTACGATTGGGCTGGTCAGATTCGTACTATAGACATGACTAAAGGTGGTGGCGAGCCGTTTCATCCGCTTGAATACATGGGCGTTGGGATTCGTTACTGTGAGCAAACGCTTAAAAATGATAATTTATTGCAAGGTTTATCTATTGATGATTTTATTAGTAAGCTAAGCGTAAATTATAATAATTTTAATGTTTTGCACCCATTTCGTGAGGGCAATGGCAGAACGCAGCGTGTTTTTTTGGGATATTGTTGCGCGAGATGCTGGATATCATTTCTATTGGGGTTTAATAACGCAGCGCATTAACGACAAGGCTTCGATTCGGGCTAAAGATGCTAACGATACTAAGCTTCTTGAAGACATGTTTCGCATTATTACAAAGCCACTGAATGTTGAGCTTTTAGCTCAGCAGCAGTTTGCGCATCTTGTTGAAGAAGAATACGAATACGCGCCGAATGTGGCTAGTGTTTTGCAAGATAAGGATTACGCGGCGTATAAAACGCGTTACGGCATAGATTGAATGTAGCGCTTGCGCATTGCTAACGCTGGTATCTTGGTTATTTCTTTTTGATGCATATTTTCTTTTGCGCAAAATCACAAATCTTTACTTTTGCGTGTACTCGAAACGTTGTGGTTTTGATGGTTTTTGCAAGGTTTTTTTTATTTACTTTTTGTTGATTTTTTGTTGATTTTTGCCGCGGGGGGGGGGGGTAGATTTGTTTGTAAATGCTTTGTATAGCTGTGATTTTGTTTAAGTTGCAGCTGTTTTACAATTTGTTGTTTCACGCGCAGATGCGTGTGAGAGAAGAAGAAAGGATAAGCATGCTAAACAAAAAGACTATAGGTGCTTTTGTAGCTGCTGCCACTTTGTTTAGTGGTTTTGCTTTTGCGTCACTTCCACCAGTTGCGCTCGCAAGCACTAACACCAACAATTCTGGCCAAACTGGTCATGGCGATAATGATGCTATTCAGTTTAATGATAAAAGATTTAAATCTGCAGCTGTCTATTCATTGAATCAAGCGAATGTTATTGGGTCATACGATGCGAATATTACTTATGGTCAGGCTAAAAGCTTTACTGGTAAGTTAGAGTTTTTCCATCATAATATTAACCGTCCTGGTGATGTTGAAAATTCTGTTTCTAATATTTCTGATCTTCGGTACTTCCCAAACGCAACTGGTGTAGAACTTGGTGAATTTAATAATGTTTCTGATTTTTCACCATTAAGTCATTTAAAAAATCTGACTAGCTTGAAAATTTCTTTATATAACGGAAAGAAAGACTTATCCAGCCTTCCGCAAATGGATTCAGTTAAGAACTTTACTCTTAATGCGTCTACATACTTCCCAAGAGTAAATAACCAAATTAGTGATTTGAGTTTTATCTCAAAAATGCCTAATCTGGAGACCTTGGAATTAGAAGGTGACATTGCAGTAAGCAACCTTAGTTTTCTTTCAGGACTTACAAAACTCAAAAAAATAATATTGAAGAAGGTCTCTCCTGAACTTTCTGATTTAACTCCTCTTAAAAGTATAAGCAATCTTGAAGAGTTAAGTATTGAAAGTCCTAGTAAGATTTCCGATATTTCCCCTTTGAGTGAGCTAACTAGTTTGAAAAAATTAAATCTGTACAGTGCTAGTATTTCCGACATTTCGGCATTGAAGAATCTTACTAATTTAACAGAGTTCGAACTTGGTAATAATATTAAGGTTTCTGACCTTTCTATTTTCAGTGGACTTACTAAGCTTACAAAATTGAATATTAATGTTGCTGATAATGTTAAGAGTCTTGATGCCATTAAAAATCTTACTAGTCTAAAAATTATAGCAATAGGTGGTTCTAGGCTTTCAGATCTTTCTGGTTTACGTAATCTTACTAATCTTACTGAGTTGTATATTAGTTCTGCTGATAATGTTAAGAGTCTTAATGATATTAGTAATCTTACAAGTCTAGAAACTTTGCAAATAGTTGGTTCTAAGATTTCCAGTCTTTCTGGTTTACGTAATCTTACTAATCTTACTAATTTGAATATTAAAGCTACTGATAAGGTTACGAGTCTTAATGATATTAGTAATCTTACAAGTCTAAAATCTCTGACAATAGATGGTTCTAGGATTTCTGATCTTTCACCTTTGAGTGGACTTTCTAAACTCAACGGTTTATACATTGGTGTTGCTGATGGTGCAGATGTTAGTAAACTTTCGAATATGTCAGACCTACAATACGCATCCTTAGAATACGGTAAAGTTGTCAATCTTTCATCTCTAAATAATATTAGTGGACTTAAAACGTTGGATGTTAAAGCCGCTGATGATGTGACTAGTCTTCGTCCTATTAGTAAATTGACGAATTTAAGTAAATTGCATATCTCTGGTAGTAACATTTCCGATATCTCTGCTTTAGCAAACTTTACATCTCTTTATGATCTTAAGTTGGCTTCGACTAAGTTAACGGATATAACTCCACTAAGAAGGGGAAATGACCAATCATCAATTAGTAATATAGATCTTCAATGCTGTGAGAATATTAGTGACTACACTCCGTTGGAAAGTCAGTATGTTAAGTATTTGTATGTTAATGAAAAAGCAAAAGATAATGCATCGATAAAAAAGATAAAACAACATAGTAATTCGCCTAATGTTTACGCTTACAAATGTTATGAATTCTGCAAGCCAGGTGAAAGGCCAACGCCTCCAGCACCTGCACCAGGTGGTAATCAGAATCCTGATTCAGGTAATAAGCCTGATAATGACCAGAAGCCTGGCCAGACTCCTGGTGGTGATAATAAGCCTGATAATGGCCAAAAGCCAGATCATAAGCCAAATCAGAAGCCAGGTCAGACTCCCGCTGGTGATCAGAAGCCTGCTGATAACAAGAAGCCAGAACAGAATTCAACGCCTGCTGATAACAAGGGGGCGGGCCAGAAGCCTGCTCCTGCTGTAAAGCATGGTGATGATTCTAAGAAGGATTCGCCTAAGGTTCCTGCGGCTCCTAAGACTGTTAATGATCTTAATCCAGAGGTTAAGGGCGGGATTACTGTTGGTAATAATAATGTTGCTAAGGCTGGTGCGCCTAATAAGGTTACTGTTCATTCTGATAACGCTAAGTTTAATAAGGAGTTGAAGGAAAAGGGTTCTGCCAAGGCTTATGCGTTTATGTATTCTACTCCTAAGCTTTTGCGTAGCGTGGATGGTAGTGATTACGTGACTGTTAAGCTTGGTGCTGATGGTGTTCCTTATTTTGATGCGCAATTCCCTGCTGGTTATTCTGGTAAGCATACTGTTGTTCTTGTGGATGAGCAGGGCAATCAGCTTGCTTGGACGGATATTACTGTTGCGAATAATGCCACTGGCCAGGGTGATGGTAAGGGTGTTTTGCCTGTTACTGGTGTTGCTGGCGTTTTAGTGGCTTTTGCTGTTTTGATGTTTGCGGCTTCTGGTGCAGTGTTGCGTAAGGTGCGTAGCTAATTAATATTACTGCTACGTGTTAGCGCTAGTGTTTTAGGGCTTTCGTTTGTGTTCGCTTGCTTGCGTTCACACTCGAAGGCCCTTTTGTATTCCGCTTATGGCGTTCTTGGTTGCTGCATTTGAGGCTTGTGCAAATATCTTTTGACTTCGCAAAATTAAAAAATTGTCAAATTTGCGAAGTGAGGTTTGGCTGGTTTTGCGAAGTGAGGTTTGCTTGGCATTAAAGCGCGTAAATCATGCTACGCCGAAACGAGTGGCGTTATGTTGATGTTGCTGATGCTACCGATGTTTCTATAGCGCGTTTTTGCGAAAATGTAGGTATAGATGAGTATTTTTTGCGTGCTATGCCTTCATTTTGGCAAAATGTAGGTATAGAATGCGACTTTCTGTAAACTATGACGACATTTTGCTATTTTGTGGCTTTTGGGGGATATTGTTGTGGTTTTTGATGATTGATAGAGTGTTTGATATTGGGAGTGAGGCAAGCGATGTTTAGGAACGTTGTGGCGATTGAGCGCGCGCTTGGAACAGGGATTATTATCTCTAGCAGCGTGCCGATTCCACAGCGCGTGCAGAAGCGGATTCGCGCTTTTGTTGACGAGTATGAATCGGTGCTTTCGCGTTTTCGTGCAGATTCGCTTGTTTCGCGCATGGCTTGTGCGGAGCATGGCGGTGAGTTTGAGTTTCCAGCATGGGCTGGGCCACTTTTTGCACTTTATAGCGAATTTTACTCTGCTACGCACGGTGCTTTTGACGCTTGTATTGGTGCGGATTTGCTTGCGCTTGGCTACAACAATTCTGTGCAATTCGTTCCAGAGTCGGCAGCTAGTGCGAGTTCTAATATAGTCAGTTGGTCTAACTGTCGCCGCGCTCTTCCAGTTACGTGGTCGGATATTTCGCAAGATAGCGGCAGTGCAACGCTTTGCACAAATCAGCCAGTGCAGCTTGATTTTGGTGCAGCGGGAAAGGGCTATTTTGTAGATCTTGTAACACAGATTATTAAAGAGGAGCTTAGCGGCGATTTGCCTTCGGATTGTGATTCGCCTGCGGATTTTGATTTTTTGGTTAACGCTGGCGGAGATATGCGCGCTTGTTTTAGTGAAGAGAATAGTCAAATAAAAGTGGCTCTGGAAAATCCTTTTGACACAACTCAAGCAGTTGCAGTGGCATCAATCGCAAGCGGAGCATTGTGTGCTTCGTCTGCTGCAAGAAGGCGTTGGAATGTAAAAGATAAAAATGGCTTTGAGTCTAATTTAATTGCGACTCACTTGATTAATGCGCTTGATGGCATTCCTGCTTGCGATTTGTGCGCAAGCTGGGCGTATGTGTCTAGCAAAACTTGCGATTTTCCAACAGCTTATGCCGATGCGCTCGCAACTGCGTTGTTCGTATCGCAAGAAAGCGATTTGCAAAAAAATCGTGCAAACTACCAGCGCTGAGTTTGCTGTAATGCTGCCTAATAAAACGCTTCGCAAAACGCGTGCATTCCCAGCGCACTTTTTTGCTGAATCAATTTAAAAAGATTGATAATTATCGTTATCAATATCATTTTTGTAATATTTTCGTATTTTTTGCTCTGAACTATATCAATCTAACTGATATATCGATATTATGTTCATGGGGTTACTTGCGAGGCGACTTCAAATATAACAAAACGGAACAAGTTCTAGCAAAACAGAACAACCGCGTAGAAATCGCCAAAAAATTTGAACGATTAAAACTGAAAACTGGAGCTAAAAGCTACAAGCTCAAAACTAAAAGCTGCAGATAAAACTAAAAATAGAACGAAAAAAGAAGTTGGGTGCGCTCAATGGGGATTAGAGCCAAAGGAGATATGGAGACATTATGCACGCGTGTGCAAAAGCGCGCCAAAAAACACAGCAAGTGTATGCATTTTTACTTGCGATATGCGTTTTTGTAAGTTGCGCAATAGGGTTTGCTGGGGTTGCTGGTCTAATCGCAGCTCCGACGCCTGCTTATGCTACGGATGCCAATAGAACATACAACACTTGGTCGGAAGTTTCTTTAGCTATTAAAGATCAGCTAGAACAAGGCAAAAGTGAGTATGCAAACGCAAATATGGCAGGAGCAGCAACCAGGTTTCAAGCCGCATATAACTCTGTTTATGTAGCTTCAAACATGATTACAGTTGTGCGAGATACGATTAGTCAAGATAAAGTTCAATCGCAAAGTGACCAATTCCAACAGTTGCAAACGCTGGTTTATCAACAAAATCAGGCAGCGCAAATTAGTGAAGTTGTATCTGCTCTAGAAGCAGACGTTGTGCAAACCGCAACTCAATTAGACTCAAACGCAAGTCTAGATAAGCCGAATGTTTATGCATCCAAATTGCGCGCGCAGATCGCAAAAGAACGCAAAAAGCTCGATGCTGCAAAAAAGAAGAATCTTGGGCGAAACGGCAGAACTTGGAGCCAAGTAGCGCGAGAAATGAACGTTATACTAGATAAATCTGCGTCAACGTACAAAGCAGCAAAAGGAAACAAGCAAGAAGTTGCCAAAGCTGTTGATTTAGTAAACGAAGCATACTACCAGTATTACGAAAAGCTCGGCTTTGAAAAGAACGTTATGAACGCAATAAGCGGAAGCCGAGTAAGCACTGTTGAATATCAATTCAAAGAGTGCAGGCAGGCTATGAACAATGGCAAATCGTTTGCGCAAACAAAAAAGTTCGTTACAGATCTTAAGTCAATGCTTATTGAAGATGCTGCAAAACTAGACGGCGGAGCGGCGGCTAATGCCAATCCGTTTATGCAATTTATAACAAGCTCCTTTGGTCAGGCATTTATAATCTTGTTGCGCGAAGGGTTGGAAGCTCTGCTGGTTGTTGCCGCAATAATCGCGTATCTTATTAAATCTGGGCACAAGCACATGGTTAAGTATATTTACATGGGTCTTGTTGCTGGAATTGCGGCGTCGCTTGTTGTTGCTGCGCTATTTGGATTGTTGTTCAATGGCTCTGGCCCGCAGCAAGAGATTACGGAAGGCGTTGTGGCGCTGTTTGCAATGCTCATGCTGCTGTACACAAGCAATTGGATGATTTCAAGATCTTCTGTGCAAGCTTGGAACGAGTATATTCGCAACCAAACAACGGCAGCTGTTTCTAAAGGCAGCCTGATTTCTCTAGCGTTGCTAAGCTTCCTAGCTGTGTTCCGCGAAGGCGCAGAAACAGTAATCTTCTACCAGGCAATTTTTGCTGTATCAAGCGGAGCTGACTCCATGATTTGGGGCGGATTCGTGGCCGCAGCTGCTGTTCTAGTTGTAATCTTCTTGCTGATTCGCTTTGCATCTGTGCGCATACCGATTCGCCCGTTCTTTGCAGGAACAAGCGCGCTTATGTGCATTTTAGTGGTGATTTTTGCTGGCGGAGGTGTGCATGCGCTTATAGAGGGCGATGCGCTCGCTGGCGCGTATATTCAAGGCTTGCCAACTAACGATTGGCTTGGATTCTATCCGTATGTTGAAACGATTTTGGCGCAAGTCGTAGCTGCAATCGTAGTTATTGCGCTGCTTTGCGCGAGTTTTGTGCGCGCGCGAAAATCGCAAGCAACCGTTGATAACCGTTAACGGATAAGTCAAAACTAAAAATCAAAACTAAAAATCAAGCAATAATAAACAATAACTAATAGAAAAGGTTAGATATGAAGAATAAAAAGATGATGGCAATTGCAGCCTTAGCGCTTGCAGGAATGCTAACACTCACTGGTTGCGGCGCAAACGGAAACGCAGCAAAATCTGCTGCTAAGCCACAAGCATCCGAGCAAAAGGCTGACGATAAGGGCGGAGACAAGGGCTTTGAAGAGGTTCCAGTTGGACCTAACCAAGACCAGAACATTGGCCCGCTTACGATTGGCGCTGTGTACTTCCAGCCAGTCGATATGGTTCCAGCAGGAATGGGCTTAAAGGCAAGCGAGGCAAGCTTCCACCTTGAGGCAGATATTCATGCAAACAAGGAAGGCACAAAGCTTGGCTACGGTAAGGGCGAGTTTATTCCAGATTTGACTGTGAATTATCAAATTATTGATAAGGCGAGCGGCGATGCTGTTGTAAAGGGTACGTTTATGCAAATGAACGCTTCCGATGGCCCACACTACGGCGCAAATGTTAAGCTCGATAAGGCTGGAAACTACAAGTTGGTGCTTTCTGTTGAATCGCCAGAAAAGAAGGGCTGGATGCTTCACGTAGATCCTGCTACGGGCGTGACTGGCCGATTCTGGACTGAGCCAATTACTGCTACATTCGACGATTGGAAGTACACTCCACGTCAGTGGTAGTTCTGCCAGTTGTAGTTTTGCCAATAAAATGCATGAGTAATGCATAAATAGTGCAAAATGGCGCATAAATAAAAAACAAAAATAGATAACAAATAATCACGTAAACAGCAAAGGAGGGAGACATGCTCAGGCTGTTCGTTACAGTTCTTCCAGGGCTGCTCCCTCTTGCGCTACTTACAATGGGATTAAGCGCAACTCTAAGCGTTGGCGAGGGGCGAGATAAGCCAATCAGCTCCCGCTGGCGACTTTTCGGCTTGATTTTTGGAACAGTTGCGTCGCTTGTCTTTGCATTTCTGCGCGCAAGCGTGGTGATTAATCAGCGCAATTTTGTGAATCTTCCAGCGCTTTGCATTGCCGTTCCGCTAGATATTGCAACAATCGCTTGTGTTGCTGCATCTGGCAAAACGGTTGCAAAATGGCGCAAAAATCCGCTGCCCTTGCACATAAGCAATGCAATTGGCGCGCTATGCCTAGCGTTTACAGTGTTTTACGCGCTTCCAGACGTGATTTTGCAGCTTACGATTTTCGTAGACTCCAGCACGCCTCCGTTTACTTCCGACATGCTTCTTCGCGCGCTAGGATTTATTCTTGGCGCGGCTGCTGCGATTTGCATAAGTCTTATGGTTCGTTCTTTGCGCACGACCGCCAGCAAAATCGCCTTTAGAATCGCAATTATTCTAAGCATAGTAATCTTGCTAATTCAGCATTTAACGTCTTTGTTGCAAATTATGCAAGGAAGTATTTTGCTGTATATAGACGATTTTTCGTTTAGCATTCTTGTTTGGCTTATAAACAACGCTCCGCTTATGATTATGGCGCAAATTTGCGTGTTTTTGATTCCTGCATTTGCGTCTATTGTAATTGGTTTTAAGACGCCTGTAGTTGGAGAAAATCCTGCACAAATCCGCGCAAAGCGAGCGTTTAAGCGCAAGTCTAGAAGGTCTGCGCTTGCGGCGCTAATGGCTGCAATCGTAGTAATACTTACGCTTACTGCTGGCGTGTATCTTATGAATATTAAGCCAACGCTTACGCCGCCAGAACCGTACGAGTTGCATGATGGCGTAGCAACAATCAACTTTGTGCAAATTAGCGATGGCCACTTGCATAGATTCCAATACAAAGCTAAAGATGGCACTGTTATGCGCTTTATAATCATCAAGAAAAATGGTGGAGCGTATGGCGTGGGCTTGGACGCGTGTGAAAACTGTGGAGACGCAGGCTACTACGAAAAAGACGGCAAGATAATATGCCGAAAATGCGATGTTGCAATAAATTTGGCGACTATTGGTTTTAAGGGCGGATGCAATCCTATTCCATTCCCATACAAGGCTGGTGGCGGCAAAATTACCATTCACACAGCCGATTTAGACGTGCTTAGCTCGCACTTTAAGTAGGAGTGCTTGCAAATGTTTATGATTCGAATGGTTGCGCGATCTCTTGCAAGGCAGATTAAAAAGCGAGTTCTTATAGCGATTGTTGTGTGCTTGAGTGCGTGTGTAAGCGTTGCAATGCTCAGTGTTGTTTACGACGTTGGAGACAAAATTAACGCGGAGCTTAGCTCTTACGGATCCAATATTATTGTTCAGCCTAAGTCGAATGCTGTTGTGAACGACTTGTATGCGTCTCGCACAAAGTCGAACTATAGTAATTCGCAAACTTCTCAATCTTCTCAATCTTCTCAAACTTTGGCGGATGCGGAAAGCGAAGAATCTACCGCTTTTTTGAAGGAATCGGATGCTGCAAAAATCAAAATGATTTTTTGGGCGTTTAACATAACGAATTTTGCGCCAAAACTAACGATTTATGCAAATCTTAAAGCAAATCTTAAAGCAAATTCTTCTGCAGAGTCTGCTAATTCTGCTAATTCTTCTTTTGTTAAATCCACTAATTCCGCTAAATCTGCTAATTCAGTAGTCCCGATTGTTGGCACGTGGTTTAATCGCAAGCTTGCGCTC
>QWCU01000021.1_pt1 | contig 59890 bp, 54 predicted proteins | sample 1972601 | NCBI WGS metagenome assembly QWCU01 (sample SAMN09866700, study PRJNA288562) | Human vaginal metagenome isolate pre2_vaginal, whole genome shotgun...
AAAATTATTCAGAGCCAATCTAAGAGGAGTTACGGATAAAAAATTCTTTATTTTTAGATTAAGTAAACTATATGGATATCCCCACTAAATTTCTACTGACCCCTTAAAAGTGCGGAAACAATAACAGCCAACTTTTGAAAGTTGGCTGTTAAGGAGTACACTTGTAGGGAATCGAACCCTAATCTTAAGAACCGGAATCTTATATTCTATCCATTGAACTACAAGTGCTTACTAGTTTCTTTTGACACTCTATTCAGCTAAGCTACGGAGCCTTTATGCTGTTTGCGTTACAAAGGTACATTAATCTTTGCAGATGACAAAGTATGATGTAGAAAGAAAATGAAAGACAACTTTATAGGTGTACATACATATAAGGCTTAGAATAAGACAAAAGGATATTGTAAAAGTTAAAATAAAATCTTTTTGTATATAAACATTGCATTTTTCTCGATTAATGTAAACTTCTGTATTACCTTTGTATTGTTATTTAGGTATTACATAATAAGTTATTGAACACAAAGATAGGATATGGGACAGTTAATTAAACCAGCTCAATATAAAGCATTGCTAGGTAAACATCAAACAGAACAGGGTATCAAACTAATAAAAGACTTTTTTCAGCAAAATTTGGCAACCGAACTACGTTTAACACGTGTTACGGCACCGTTGTTTGTCCTAAAAGGACTTGGTATTAATGACGATTTGAATGGCGTGGAGCGTCCTGTATCGTTTCCAATAAAGGATCTTAATGAGGCTAAAGCAGAAATAGTTCACTCACTTGCTAAATGGAAACGACTTACTTTAAGTGAGTATGAGGTGAAACCGGGGTATGGTATCTATACCGATATGAACGCTATTCGTGCCGATGAAGAACTTGATAACCTCCATTCTCTTTATGTTGATCAGTGGGATTGGGAAGCTGTTATTACGCAAGACGAGCGTACTAGAGCTTTCTTAGAAAAGATAGTGAAGGGCATTTATGGTGCTATTCGTAGAACAGAATTTCTAACTTGTGAAACATATCCCCAATTAAAACCCTTTTTACCAAAGGAAATCCACTTCATTCATTCACAGGAATTGCTCAATATGTACCCCAATCTTAGTCCAAAAGAGCGCGAAGATGCTATCTGTAAGAAGTATGGCGCAGTATTTATAGAAGGAATTGGTTGCCGATTGAGTAATGGGGAAAAGCATGACGGGCGTGCTTCCGATTATGATGATTGGTCAACCATAGCAGAAGATGGCAAAATGGGCTTAAATGGTGATATCCTTATTTGGTATCCTATCTTAGAGCGTGCCTTCGAACTCTCATCAATGGGTATTCGTGTAGATAAGGAAGCTTTAGAATATCAGTTGGCACTTGAAGGCAATGAAGATCGTAAGTCGCTCTATTTTCATAAACAGTTGCTTAAAGACAAATTACCTTTGAGCATTGGTGGAGGTATCGGGCAAAGCCGCTTGTGTATGGTGATGCTCCATAAAGCACATATTGGTGAAATTCAAGCGAGTATTTGGCCAGAAGAAATGTGTGAAGAGTGCGAGAAAGCTGGTATGCCCTTGATTTAGAACAGTCTTAGAAATCAATCGGTTCTTCTTCTTATAGAAACATAAAAGACACCCTTCTGACTTAGAAGAGTGTCTTTTATGTTTTTAGCTAGCCTCCATACTCATTTTTGAAGCTAGTCATTTAAAGTTTAGCTTAATGTCTTTATTCGTCAATAAAACGCTTTGTAATATCTCCGTATGCCTCTATTCGGCGATCGCGTAAGAAAGGCCACCAACGACGAACATCTTCAGAGTGGTCAAGATCAATGTCAATCACCACACTTTCCTCATCGTTATCGCAGGCTTGATAATGGATTTCTCCTTGTGGTCCAGCAACAAAGCTGCTTCCCCAAAACTCTATTCCTTCGGTTTGTTTGCTAGGATCTGGTTCAAAGCCCACACGGTTTACTGCTACCACTGGTAAACCATTTGCTACAGCATGACCACGCATTACCGTTGTCCAAGCCTCTCTTTGGCGTTGTTGTTCTTCCTTTGTGTCGCTCTTTGCATAGCCAATAGCAGTAGGATAGATCAATATTTCTGCACCTTGCATAGCCATAAGGCGTGCTGCTTCTGGATACCACTGATCCCAACAAACAAGAACACCGAGCTTTCCAATGCTCGTTTGGATAGGTTTAAAACCTAGATCACCGGGAGTAAAATAGAACTTTTCATAATAAGCAGGATCGTCAGGAATGTGCATTTTACGATATTTTCCAGCAATAGTACCATCTTTCTCAAACACAACAGCGGTATTATGATATAAGCCTGGTGCTCGCTTCTCAAAGAGAGAGGTAACGAGAACGATGCCTAGCTCCTTTGCTAACTTAGCGTAAAGCTCGGTAGAAGGTCCGGGAATAGTTTCGGCAAGGTCGAAATTGTTAACATCTTCTACCTGACAAAAGTACAAAGAATTGTGCAATTCTTGTAAAACAACGAGCTGAACGCCACGTTTGGCAAGGTCGTTTACATGCTCGGTGATATGCTTTATATTTGTTTCTACATCAGCGACATTGTGAAGCTGAAGCAAACCTATTCTTATTTCATTCATATATTTATATCTTATTTAGAGTCGGTTGCAAGAAAGCCTTCTGGCAATTGCATGGTTAAACAATGAAGCGAACCATGTTGGCGTACCACCGTTTGTGCATCAATACCAATAATATCATAGCTTGGGAAAGCTTGCTTTATTATTTTTAAAGCCTTCTCATCTTTGTCGGGTTGGGCATAAGTAGGCACTAATACTGCACCATTCAATATTACAAAGTTAGCGTATGTAGCAGGCAAACGCTCGCCATCATCACACACAGCCTCCGTGAAAGGTAAGGCAAGTAGGCGATAAGGCTTACCATTGAGTGTGCGAAGAGTCTTTAATTGTTCCTCTAATGCCTTGAAATCGGTATAATGGGTATCACTCTTATCTTCACACTTTATATATAGTAAGGTATCGTTAGGCGCACAACGCACGATAGTGTCGATATGTCCATCGGTGTCGTCTCCCTCTAGTTCGCCATGTTCCAGCCATATTACGCGCTCTGAAAAGATATTCTGGAGTAAGTATTGGGTAATATCTTCTTTTGTAAGTGGCTGGTTGCGATGTGGTGCTAACAAACAACTAGTAGTGGTAAAGAGTGTGCCTTTGCCATCGCTTTCTATTGATCCGCCTTCAAGTACGAAGTCTTTATGTCTCACAAGGTCAGCATTAAATAAGCCTGCCTTAGCAACCAGAGCATTAATATTATTGTCCTTTTCAGCCGAAAACTTTTCTCCCCAACCATTGAAACAGAAGTCTAGCATACGCCTTGACCCATCCTTTGCCACCAAACTAATAGGGGCTACATCGCGTGCCCATGTATCGTTATTATCACATTCAAAGAAAATGATGCGTGCCATCTGTTCTTTTGAGAGTCGAGCAGATAACAAGTCTTTGGTCTCTTCTATATCCTTTGTCGTGAGAAGCAAATGCTCGTATTGGGTAATGGCATCTGCCATTTGCACGTATGTCTCCGTGATTTCCGCTAGATAGGGCTTCCAGTCAGTATCTTCATGCGGCATAATGAGCATAATAGCACTCTGTTTTTCCCATTCAGCAGGGAAGCGATAAGTGGTATCTATATTTTTATTCATTCTTCTTTTATATATTCTTATGCAAAGATACGCTAATCCTCTTAAAAAGAAAAGTTTTTCCTCATTTTAGCTTTCTTTCCATCTCTTACCAATAAGTTCTACACACGACTTGATTGATCCATATCAATGTAAGCGATTGATATAAGTCAGCTATAATGATTGACACACATCAAAGCCTTTGATACGAGTCAAAAAAACGTAACAAATTAGCGTAAAATCATCTGATTGTTTGGTGTTCAACCTTTCGGATTTGTATCTTTGTACTCGCAAACAGGATAATTTATAAAAAGGTAAAAGATGATTATGAAAGAGAAATTAATGAAATTAGAGATTGTAAAAAAGATGATTAACTACCTTACAAATACCATTAGAGCATACAATGAAGGTCGTGTAAACAGTATGGCATAAGCCTATAAAAAGTATTTAGGGAGGACATAGATTTAAAAAATATCCATTGAGAGATATACAGGAAAGGGATTGGGAATGGGAACATTTCTGATCCCTTTTCTTTCACATCTCTTATATCGCTTACTAATGCTGTCATTTACACTTTCTCTGAGAGAGAGTTTATGCTTATAAACTATTAAACTATATGCAAAGCATAGATAAACTAATGTTTCGTAGAGTATCTATCTAAGTAATTCTAACCTAATGTGAAATAACAGCCTTAAATAATATTAAATGATAGTCCTTTTGTATTGCTATTTGGTTTAATTGTTGATAATCTGCTATAAAATATATACCTTTGTAGTCTAAAATAATTTTATGCGTAGCGTGAAAATAAAGGAAGTAATTGATGCCCTTGAACGATTCGCACCTCTGCCCTTGCAGGAAAGCTATGATAATGCTGGCCTTCAAGTAGGATTGACAGAAGTGGATGTCTCAGGGGCTTTATTGTGTCTTGACGTAACTGAAGCCGTTGTAGATGAGGCAGTACGTAAGGGCTGCAATCTTATTGTGGCTCATCATCCGCTCATCTTTCGTAAGCTTGCCCAAATTACTGATGCTACCTATGTGCAGCGCACTGTTATAAAGGCCATTCAGAACAATATTACGATTGTGGCAATGCACACCAATATGGACGCTGCCAAAGGAGGGGTAAACCATAAAATAGCCGAAAAGCTAGGATTGACAAGTATTCGCACCTTTGGTAATATCAAGCGAGTATTGAGTCCTATTACGAGTGAACTAGTAGAGGGAGCCGAAGGGTTAATGGGCGATTTTACAACACCTATCGCAGCCGACGACCTTATTATTATGCTCAAAAAACACTTTGATGTGGAGTGTGTGCAGGCAAATCAGCTTCTAAGACATGAGATAAAAACAGTGGCACTATGTGGTGGTGCAGGCTCTTTCCTCGTAGAAGCGGCTGTAAAAGCAGGTGCTGATGCCTTTGTTACAGGCGATATGAGCTATCACGAGTTCTTCGGTTATGAGCAGATTATACAGCTTTGTGCCATCGGACACTATCAGAGCGAGCAGTTTACAAGCGAAATCTTTAAAGAGATTATTGAGCGCGATTGTCTGGGGGTGAAGTGCTTTCTTACAGAGATTAATACCAATCCCATTATTTACTTATAACATAAACGAAATAAATACTTAATATATAAAGAATTATGGCAAAGAAAGATCCAAAGGAATTACCAGTGGAAGAGAAGCTAAAAAACCTCTTCACATTGCAGCAAACCCTCTCGGCTATCGACGAAAAGCGAGCATTGCGTGGTGAATTACCACTAGAAGTACGCGACTTAGAGGACGAACTAGAAGGTCTTCACATTCGCATTGAGAAGATTGATCAAGACATAAAAGATTTCCAACACGCTATCACTCAGAAGAAGGGAGAGATCGTAGATGCACAAGCAAGTCTTGAACGTTACAATCAGCAACTAGAAATGGTAGCTAACAACCGTGAGTACGACTCTTTGACAAAGCAGATAGAGTTCCAAACTTTGGAAATAGAGCTTTGCAATAAGAAAATCAAGGAGGCTCAATATAAGGTGGAAGAGAAGCAAGCCGACTTATCTAAAGCGCGAGAACAACTTGAAGATAAGCAAAACGCTTTAAAAGAAAAGCGTAGCGAGCTCGATGATATTATGCAAGAAACGCGTGAGGAAGAAACAGAGCTAAAGGACAGAGCTAGTGAACTTGAAACAAAGATAGAACCAAGTTTGCTCCGTAGCTTTAAGCGTATTCGTAAAGGTGCGCGTAATGGTTTGGGTATTGTTTACGTTCAGCGCGATGCATGTGGCGGTTGTTTTAACAAGATTCCACCTCAGCGCCAGCTAGATATTAAGATGCACAAAAAGATCATCGTTTGCGAATACTGTGGTCGTATCCTTATTGACCCAGAGCTAGCTGGTGTTAAGATTGATGCGCCAGAGGAAAAGGTAAAGAAGCGCAGAACTACCCGCAAGAAGGCAGAAGAGAGCGAGGAAGCATAGTTTTCACGCCACACACCTATTATAATATCCCCCTTACTACTTATAAAGATAAGGCGTAAGGGGGATATTTTGTATTACCGAAATACTGAATATTATTTCTATATCTCTACCCATAAAGCTAGAGTTTTAGCACTTAATAAGAGCCTCACGAAATCATACGATGTTAAGTATTTTCACTTATACCAATATAGTATATTAACAAAAAGGCAACAACGTATCTTTACTTGCTTTATATCTTGCAAAAAGTCATCGAAAGGCACAATTACAAGATAACTCATTAAAAAGTTTTGTGAAAATATGGAGATATGGATTATTTTTCTTTAATTTGCAGAACTGAATATATATATATATATTAATTACTTAATAAATATCATACTTTTAGAATGGTTTTACTTTAATCAAGTAAACTCCTTAACCGTTCAAATCATATATTAACTAGTTTTTGAGGAATGGACTAATAAATTATCAGAAATGAAAAAAATATTATCTGCGGTGTTTTTTCTTACACTTTGCTGTAGTGCTGCAAATGCACATTCTGTTAAGGTAACATTATCAAATGGACAAGTTGTTTACCTTGAGTCTGACAATTATCAGAGTGCTTCTGATATGATAGCAGATGTTATAAGGTTAGAGAACCAAATTCATTAAATCTTTTAAATGCATAGATATTATTCTGTTTAATATCTATACATTATTTTGTATTTGCAAAATTATGATAAAATCGTATTCTCTCATATTAGCCTTTATAATGAGTTGTTTTATTAATATGCATTCACAAACAGTAAATGGAGCTATGCCTTCTTTAACCTTGGTAAATAAAACAACGTTTGATTCTGCAAAAGTACAAATTTTTTATGAGTTTTCTTATTTGCAAGATTCCACAGATATCGCTAAACGAATCAATGGGCAAACTATGCTAACTATCGGAAAGCAAATCTGTGGTTTTTGTGATTATTTTTCGTGGAAAAATGATTCTATTAATGATGCTTATTATGAACAAGGACGTTCATCTATTGAATACTTCGCAGCAGCTATGTCATTAGAAAAACCGACCTATAACTATCCTCTTGTTAAAGACATATCTAAAAAGGAAGCCACAATACAGATAGAGGGACTCGGCACGTATCAGTATACTCAGACTTTACCAGTGATAAACTGGGAAGTTATAGGTGATGACAGCATCATCAACAATATAAATGTGACTAAAGCCAAATGCAGTTTTGGAGGTAGAGATTGGACAGCGTGGTTTGCTATGGATTATCCCGTTCCTTACGGCCCTTATCTGTTTGATGGTTTACCTGGACTAATAGTTTCTATAAGGGACTCAAAAAATAACTTTTCGTTCAGACTTAATGGTATAATAAATGTATCAGAAGGGATGCCTATTTATCTTCATAAAAACATCAAAATAATAAAAACAAGCAGAGAAAAAGCGCGTCAGGCTTACCGTAATGAGAAGGAAGATCCATTGCGGGCTATAAAGATGAATATGCCCGGTGTGATAATTCCACCTGAAACAGCAAAGACGATAAAACAAAAACCGTATAATCCGATTGAACTGGAATGAATACTAGCCTACGATATATTTTACTTAGCCTATGTCTTTTTATTTCCTGTCTTATTTACGGTCAGGGGACAGAGAGTAATGTTCATGGTATCGTGACAGATGCCAAGAGCGGTGAACCCCTTATGTCTGTAAGCTGTCGAACATACGATAAGAACGGTAAGTTGCTCACTTTTGGAATATCAGATGTGGATGGTAAATATATGTTGCGGCTTTCTGCCAATTGTAGTTATGCAGAGTTCAAGTCTATTGGATATAAGGGACACAGGATAAGTGTAGCATCACTGCACGATAATTCTGATGTGGCTTTGGAACGAGACGCAGTTGCTTTGCAGGAGGTGACCGTTAATATCAAGCCGATAGAAGTTCATAAGGACACCATCAATTATAATATTGCAGCATTCAAGGATGTAAATGACAAAAAATTAGTAGATGTACTAAAGAAACTACCAGGTATAGAAGTGGATGAAGATGGAAGGGTCACCTATAAAGGTAATAGTATCAATAGTTTTAATATCGAGGGACAGAGCTTATTAGGCAATAGATACAATCAAGCTACAAACAGCCTTCCGATAGACGCTGTAGCACAAGTTCAGGTGATGGAGCATGACCAACCCATAAGAGCATTAAGAGGGAAGGTGCTATCGGACAAGGCTACACTAAACATCAAATTGAAAAGTGACTACAAGGCAAAAATGTTTGGAGAACTCAGTGCTGGTGGTGGATATGGAGACGAAGCACTGTGGAATGTAGGTGGAACAGCTGTGAGAATCGCACGTAAAAACCAACTTTTAGCGACCCTTCAGACTAATAATACAGGCAACAATCTCAACGAATATGCTAAGGAACATATAGACGTGACGGATATAGACAGTTACGAGCCTATTCCAAACAATAAGCTGACAACAGAAAGACGAACTTTCCTGCCTATTGATGAGAAACGTTTTACATTTAATAAATCAATTTCTGCAGGTTTGAATCATTCCCATCTAGTTGGGAAATATGGAAACTTTCGCTCCAATATCGTTTTTTATGGAAACCGTATTAACGATTCCGACAGTCTTGTAAACAAGTATGGAGGAAGTTCGCCAGTTATGTTACATGAGATGGATCAGTCAACATTTAAAGACTGGGTATTAACGCCTATATTTCATTATGAACATAATGCTCCTCATGTATTCCTTATAGAAGAATTAACAACGAGCTTTGGTAAGCAGACAAATAACGGAGTGATTAATAGCAACTACGTGGGAATTGACAGCAAGACGAATGCAAGACCAATAACAGTACAGAACAAATTGCAGATGACACTGACATTGGGTAAGCAAATCCTTCAGGTAAATTCATTCGTACGCTACTATCGTAACCAAGAGACATTGTTTTCTAACGATATTTCAGATAACCCCATTTATAATTTGGACGAACGGCTCCTTTCAAAAAGGCTTGTTGCAAGAAATAATGTTTCAACTATTTTCAATGTCTGTGGCAATGAACTGCGACTGAAATATGCGTTAGAATACAGAAATAACGGTTTGCGAATCCAACAAGATAGATATGATAAGTATTTTTATGTCAAAAACAGCTTTAGCCCAGAATATACCATAAAGTACTCTCGTGGTTTTGTTTATGTAGCATTACCCTTGAACGCTCTATCTTCACGTATGCAATGGCTTCCACATTCTAAGAATAATCGGTTTTATCTTACTCCTTCCCTCAGATGGTCTCACCACTTCAATTCTCAATGGAGGAGTATGCTAAGTGCAGGTGTAACAGATGATACTGCTGGAGAAGATCCGTTTTCTAGCTTCTATTTTTCAAACTATCGTACGAAAGTTTCTGGATTGGACAATCTTGGAAGAAATCTTAGCAAATCACTTTCAGCTTCGTTAAACTATACAAACATCATATCCCTCTTCTCTTGGAATATGTTGGTAACGTCGTCATGGCAGAAGCGGGATTTCTATAACTCTTATACTTATGATAACCAGTGGAGCAAAATCGATCCAATTTGGGAAAACGTGCGTTCCAACAGACTCTTAGCCCTTACTTCTGTAGAAAAAACATGGAGTAAAATTCGCTTATTCACAAAAGCGACAGTCAATTTCAATCATAGCGAACAACCATTTATACAGAATACTGTTGAATACAAGGTAAAGTCGAATATATTCTCCACATCATTATCATTGTCATGGACTAAATTATCATGGCTTCAAATCTATAATGATGCGACCTTCAATCTATCGTGGCAAGACAACGAACAATTTAAGTCGAGCAATTCACTTAGGAGCTATTATAATACTTTTCGTCTGCAAGTTCACCCAGTCAAAAAACTAAATTTTGGAATATCTGCAAACAATAATATTATAGAGACAGAACCCAGTAAATATCATAGCCTGACTTTCGTAGATGCATCATGTTCTTATATCATTTCAAAAAGAATCGAGCTGACTGGCAAGGTCACCAATCTTTTCAATCAGACTAAGTATATAGAAGGTTATTATTCTGGTATCAATTACTTTTACTATGAACGTCCCTTACGAGGGATAGAAGGTCTTTTTTCGATTTCTGTTAATTTTTGAGTTCTTATTTTTTGAAAGGATAATCAGGCGGAGCTAAGTCGAAATGACGGACACATTGGGATAGGCAAAGGATATCTTGATGCATATCTATGGGAAAGAAACAGCAGAATGCTGGACAGGAATGTGCTACTTTGTCAAGAACGTGATGAAGTTCCTCAGGGAACTTTGTCTTGCCCTTTTCGAAATTAAGCTCAATTTATGGGCAGATGCTATTGCAAAGTTTAGAGTCCGCTGCTTTGCAGTTATGGCAATTTATTAATTCAGCGAACACTAATTATCAATTAAGATCTTAGTTAAAGTCTGCCAATATTGCAGAGATTTGAAAATAAAAATGTAATTTTGTCATTACAATGAATACAACTGAGCTTCAGAAAACAAAACAACGATATAACATTGTTGGAAACAACAGTGGTTTAAACCGTGCGCTAGATGTTGCCTTACAGGTAGCACCTACCGACTTATCGGTTCTGATTATTGGTGAGAGCGGTGTTGGTAAGGAAATTATCCCCCGTGTTATCCATGATAATTCGCCTAGAAAACGAGAAAGATATTTGGCTATCAACTGTGGATCTATCCCTGAAGGAACGATAGATAGTGAATTGTTTGGACACGAAAAAGGCTCATTTACAGGAGCTATTGGTGAGAGCGAAGGCTATTTTGGTATAGCTCATAAGGGTACAATCTTCCTTGATGAAGTAGGCGAATTGCCTATGGCTACCCAAGCACGCTTATTACGTGTTTTAGAGACAGGAGAATATATCCGTGTGGGCGGAACAGAGACGAAGAAAACAGATGTGCGCATCGTGGCTGCTACCAACGTTAATGTGCGTAAGGCAGTAAGTGAAGGCAAGTTTAGAGAAGATTTGTTTTATCGTTTAAACACTATTCCTATCCAAATGCCTCCACTGCGCGACCGTGGTGATGATATATTATTGTTATTCCGCCTTTTCGCAATGCAAATGGCAGAGAAATATCATTTGCCAAAAGTGGTGCTAACCGATGAAGCTAAGCAGATAATGTTGCATTATAAATGGCCTGGTAACGTGCGGCAGTTGAAGAATATTACCGAACAAATTTCTATATTGAGCGAGGAGCCAGAGATCACAGCCGAGAAACTTTTGCAGTTTATCCCACTTGATCAAGAAAGTACGCAACTAGCCACTATTAGTGGCGGTGGTAGCCATTCATACGAGAGCGAGCGAGAAATTTTATATCAAATATTATATGAGTTGCGTGGTAATGTGAGTGATTTGCGTCGCGATCTCAACTCTGTTCGCAAGCAGTTAGAAGACAACACAGCATTAAAAACAGCACGCACTTATGTAGCTCATCATACCCCCAATGTGCCAGCCGTAGCAAGTAAAGCACCTATTCCTACGGAAGAAACTCGTGTGGAAACAGTGGAAGAGGCTGAAGCTGAAGAAATATCAGAACCAGCAACACTTAACTTGAACGATATTGGGCGGCAGATGATAGAGAAAGCTTTGGAACGAAACAAAGGTAATCGCAAGAAAGCTGCACAAGAGCTTGGTATTAGCGACAGAACGCTTTATCGTCGTATTAAGCAATACGGATTAGAATGATAGGGCAAAATAAAGTGAGGGATAAAGATAAATACGCAATGATAAAGTTTTTCAAACTTATAAAACAACAAGTGCAAAGAAAACATCTTGTTATAGCATTGTTAAGCATCACTTCAGTTGTGTTCACAGCATGCAAAGTGAGCTATAAGTTTAATGGTGCAAGTATAGATTATAATAAAGTGCATACCATACAGATTGCCGATTTCCCTATTCGCTCCGCCTATGTATGGGGACCTATGGCACCTATGTTTAATAATGCCCTCAAAGATGTGTATGCCAATCATACAAAGTTGCAACAAGTGAAACGTGGAGGCGATTTAAAGGTAGAGGGCGAGATCACCAACTATCAGCAACGTAATAAGAGTGTAACCAGTGAAGGTCATTCAGCTCAAACCGAACTTTCTATCACTGTAAATGTAAGATTTACCAATACTAGCAATCATAAGGAAGACTTCGAACGACAGTTTACAGCTACTTCTAGCTATGAAACTACAAAAAGTTTACAATCTGTTCAACAGCAGTTGGTAGAAGAAATGATAAAAGATCTTACTGATCAGATTTTTAATGCCACTGTAGCTAATTGGTAATGCCATAGATAATGGATATCACATCTCTAATTAATCATCCTGAACGGCTCAATAAGGAAACACTATACGACTTGCGTAGTTTGTTAGCACTTTATCCTTATTATCAGCCTGCCAGAATTTTATTACTGAAGAATTTGTTTCTACTTCACGACTCAACTTTTGATGAGGAGTTGAGACGTGCAGCGGTGTATATTACTGACAGAAAAATTCTCTTTGATTTAGTAGAGGGAGTACATTATCAATTATTGACAAAGAGTGATAATATAGACAAAGCACCTAAGAAAAAAATAAGAGAAGAAGAGATTAATGATCGTACAACTTCGCTCATAGATAATTTCTTAGAGCAAATTCCTAATGATAATGAGGATAATCCAAAAACATTAAATGCAGGTAGAAAACCTACTACAGCCGATGCTACTGTTGATTATGTAGCTTATTTGTTAGAGTCGGAAAGTGCTTCGTCTAAGAATGAAGAACAACAACTCAAAGGGCAAGAACTTATAGATAACTTCATTAATCTTGATGGCGGAAAAATTACGTTACAAGACGAAACAGAATATTCTCCTAATGTCGAAGAAAATGAAGAAAGCGAGGAAGAACACGAAGAAACAGGCTATTTTACAGAGACATTAGCCCGCATCTATATTAGACAAGGAAGATATTCAAAAGCACTCGAAATTATTACGCGGTTAAATTTGGATTATCCGAAAAAAAATCGTTACTTTGCAGACCAAATACGTTTCTTAGAGAAACTTATCATTAACAATAATAAAAAATAATACAGTAGTAATGTACACTTTATTCATTATTCTAATTGTAATTGCCGCTCTCTTAATGATTGGTATCGTGTTAATACAAGAGTCAAAAGGTGGTGGATTATCATCTAATTTCTCATCGTCTAATGCTATTATGGGTGTTCGCAAGACAACAGACTTTGTTGAGAAAACCACTTGGGTGCTTGCAGCTACAATGGTAGTGATTAGTATTGCATGTGCGCATGTGGCTCCAACAGGTAATACTGACGCAAGCGTTATAGAAAATGCTACTTCTGGCGATCAGTCTACCAATCCTAATAACTTGCCTAGTTTTGGTGCAAGTCAGCAAAAGCAAGCTGCCCCTGTAAAACCAACAGCACCAGCACCTGTAAAAAAATAATAGCGAAGAAGTAAAAAAGTTTAAGTTTTATTTTGTTCTTTCATATAAAACTTGTACCTTTGCACTCGCTTTAAAGAAGCAATCAATACGGTGGACGTAGTTCAGTTGGTTAGAGCGTCAGATTGTGGTTCTGAATGTCGTGGGTTCGAGTCCCACCTTCCACCCCAAGAGAAAGCAAGGATTTCGATAATGATTTCCTTGCTTTTTTTGGTTTTGTGATATATTGTATAAGCCATAAAAAAAAGAGGTTATCCTAGGCTAACCTCTTTTGCTTATATGATCTTCTCTTTGAGAGTTTACATCTTAGTAATAATTCCTTCGTCAGTAGAGCGTACAAATTCTACGATATTGCGAATTTCGGGAGAATCAGGAACCTGCTGATCTATCTGAAGGCATGCATCGAATACCGATGTTTGACCGTGAAAGAGCAGGCGATAAGCGTTAGCAATGTGCTTAACAACTTTAGGATCTATACCTTCACGTTTAGCAATATAAGTATTTACACCAATATATTTTATCGGCTCATCGCCCGCTATAATATAAGGAGGAATATCTTTTGAAAATGTAGTTCCTGCTTGTATCATAGAAAACTGCCCAACACGTGTTTTTGCATTTGCAATAACACTCGAAGAGAAGATAACGCCATCTCCTATTTGACAATCTCCTGCTATCTTTGTGCCATATCCAAATACACAATTATCACCAACTATTGTGTCGTGGCTAATGTGAGAACCTTCCATAAGGAAATTGTTTGACCCAATAACTGTTTTACCCCCCGTATGGGTAGCACGGTTAACGACAACATTCTCTCGGAAGATATTTTCATTGCCTATAATAAGTTCGCTCTCCTCTCCTACAAAATTGAAGTCTTGAGGGATAGCGGCAAGTACAGTGCATTGGTGAATTTGATTGCCGTTGCCCATACGAGTTCCATTTAAGATACTTACAAAAGGGTAGATGATACAGTTATCACCAATGACAACATCGTCCTCTATATATACAAAAGGAAAAATCTTACAGCCGTTGCCTATCTTAGCTTTAGGAGAAACTTCGGCTCTTGGACTAATTTCACTATTCATAGCATGTAACCCCCCACTCTTCCCGTAAAGGGAAGATAGCCCAACTTGCTGATGGGGATAGTGTTGGTAGTTTGAGATAATATTCTAAATTATTTTGAGCCTCCACCTAAGGCATAATATAAGTTGACAATAGACTGTAACTTAGTGAATTGCTCTTGAACTTGAGAAATCTGTGCGTTAAGTAAGTTTTGCTGTGCAGTGATTACTTCAAGATATGAACTTGAGCTCTGCTTATAAAGCAATTGAGAATGCTCTACATTCTTTTTTAAAACATCTATTTGTTGTTGCATTAACTCATTTTTCTCATTGGCAGAATTGTAAGCTACAAGCGCATTGCTAACCTCAGATCCAGCAGTAAGAATACTGTTTTGCCATGTGTTATAGGCTTGCTTATATTGATCTTCTGCAACGCGAAGACCAGCTTTTAGTTTGCCTTGTGCAAAGATAGGCTGTGTAAGGCTACCTACTACGCTTAATAACAATTTTCCCGGATTCACCAATCCGTTTCCATTCGACCATGCGCCAGTAGGTGAAATATTTAGCGCGGGATAGAAACGGCTACGAGCTTCCTGAATATTATAGAAACATTGGGCAAGTGCCATTTCTTTAGCATGAACATCAGCGCGATTACTTAAGAGTGCTATGCCAATACCTCCAGAGAAATTTGTTGGTAGATTTTGGTTAGATAGGCTACCACGTGCAATGCTATGTACAGGCTCACCTAGTAATAAGCTCAAAGAGTTTTCTGCTTCACGGATATTTCCCTTAATCGTAACACTTTGTGTTTGAACATGATAGTAAGCAGCTTCTGCACTCTGAACACTTGTAGAGCGAGCACGTCCAAACTCCATTTGAAGCTTCATCATATCCCATGTGTTCTTTGTTAGCTCTGACATATTATCTACTATTTCCTTCTGACGGTCGAGCATCAAAAGTGTGTAATAGAGATTAGCAATATTACAGATAAGCGATGTTTGAGCAGCTACCTTATAGTCTTTCATTTGTAATAGCATTGCTTGTGCAACTTTCTTCTTCGCTCTAAGTTGCCCAAATAAGTCTACATTCCAGCTTGCCGCAATGGGGAGCGTATATGCTTTTGTAGCTTCTGTATGAGACCCAAAGTGGGAAATAGTTCCAGTTGGGGCAAAAGCAACATTTGGTAAAAACGATAGTTTAGCCGCTTTTAGCTGCTGTTCTGCTATATCTATATTCAGGACAGCATTCGCAAGATTAGGATTATTATTGAGGGCTCTATCAATTAAGGTCTGCAACTGTGGATCAGTAAAAACACTGCGCCATGGCAGATTACCAAAGTCGTTGGCACCCTCAAGTGTTGCTTGGTCGTTTACTGGATCACGAACAACCCCTGTTATTTTCACATCAGGGCGTTCATAATTACCGTAAAGACTCTTACAGCCCGTCAACGACAAAGCTGCTAGCGAGAGTGCGAATATATTTAATTTATTCATATTTTATCAAACTAAGTTGTTATTGCTTATTCTCTTTTGATTTTATGCAAGGAGTTTTCTTTGCATATTGCTTCAACTCTTTCAATGCTGACTTATTATCTTCATCATCAAAGCGAAGTGGAGAAATGCGTTCTTGAATACTTTGGAATATTGTAAACAAGGCGGGAACAAAGAATATCTGGCACAGCGTACCAATGAGCATACCTCCTATAGCTGCGGCTCCTAGTGTTTGGTTACCATTGCGACCTACACCACTTGCAAACATTAACGGTATCAAACCTACAATCATTGCTAATGCGGTCATCAATACAGGGCGAAGACGAGCACCAGCACCGAGAATTGCTGCATAGCGAATAGCCATACCTGTACGGCGGCGATCGAGAGCAAACTCTACGATCAAGATAGCATTCTTTGCTAACAAACCTATCAACATAATGAGTGAAATTTGCATGTAGATATCGTTGTTATGTCCAAAGATTAGCGTAAAGAGAAATGCACCTGCTAAACCGAAAGGAATAGAAAGTACTACAGCAAGAGGCAATAAATAGCTTTCGTATTGGGCACTTAAAATTAAGTAAACAAAGATGATACACAAAGCAAAAATAATCACGGTGGTGTTACTTTGCTCACTTTCAGATCGTGTCAAGCCCGAATATTCATAGCCATATCCAATTGGTAGATTATCCTTTGAAACTTCATCAATAGCCTTCAATACATCACCAGAAGAATAGCCATCTTGAGGAGTAATATTAACATCAATTGAAGTAAACAGGTTAAAGCGTTTCATCACTTGTGGTCCATAAACACGTTTTAGAGTTATAAAACTATTGATAGGAGCCATTCCGTTAGGCGTACGCACATAAATATTTTGTAAACTCTCTGGAGTTAATCGGCTATCAACAGATCCTTGGATCATTACACGGTAAAGTTTACCATAACTATTAAAGTTGGAAGCATACATACCGCCATAGTAGCCTTGGAGTGTAGCAAGCACTGCTTTTGGCGAAATGCCTGCTTGCTTAGTCTTAATCACATCAACATCTACCATATATTGTGGATATTGGGTATCGTAGGTAGTCATTGCTTTAGCGATTTCTGGACGCTTCTGTAGGGCATCTAAGAAGTTACGAGTAACCTTCAGGAACTTATCAATATTACCTCCTGTTTTATCCTGCATGGTCATAGTAACACCATTTATCATAGAGAAACCAGGTATCATAGGAGGCCCAAACGCAATAATCTGCGCTCCTTTAATGCTAGCTGTTTGCTTATAAATCATACCTAGCACCATATTCGATTCCATTGGATTTAGGAATAAAGGAATGATACTACCTTGCTTGATACAAGTTCCAATACGTGAAAAAATATTCTTTGATGCACGCTCTTCAAAAGGTTTTAACTTTATGAAAAATGCTGCTTGATTAGAACCTTGTCCACCAATTAAGCTAAAACCAACAAGGTTTTGGCGTGTTTCAATAGCTGGGTTATTAGCCAGCATCTTATCTACCTTATTAACAATCTGTTTTGTTGCAGTCTTTGATGTACCAGGAGGGGTAGAAATAGAGATCATTACTGATCCTGTATCTTCATTAGGAACAAGTCCAGAACTTGTAACACTCATGGTTACAGCCAAAGCCACGATGCCAACAATAACAGTAATGCTCGTGATAATTGGTTTCTTAATAATGCGTTCTACACCTTTTTTATATTTATTAGTAACTTTATCAAATGCTGTATTGAAAGCGTTATGAAAACGATCTACAAAAGTTGATTTTTTTTCTTTTCCGTTCTTATCATGTGGCTTTAAGAGTATAGCACAAAGTGCTGGTGATAGGGTCAGCGCATTGATGGCAGAAATGACAATAGATAAAGCCATAGTTACACCAAATTCACGATAGAATGTACCAGAAGTACCGCTCAAGAAAGATACTGGTACAAACACTGCTGCCATCACCAATGTAATAGAAATAATGGCACCAGAAAGTTCATTCATAGCATCTATTGATGCGGTAAGTGCACTCTTATAACCAAGATCTAGTTTTGCGTGGACAGCTTCTACAACTACGATAGCATCGTCCACTACAATAGCAATAGCCAATAGTAATGCCGATAACGTTAGCAAGTTGATCGAGAACCCAAACATCCATAAGAAAAGGAAAGTACCCATTAAGGAAACAGGAACGGCAATCAAAGGAATAAGTGTAGAACGTAAATCCTGCAAGAATACATATACCACTAAGAATACCAAAATCAAAGTAAGGAATAAGGTGAATACAACCTCTTCAATAGATGCGTATAAGAACTCTGTAACATCAGTAACGATGCGCATCTTCATACCTGGAGGATAATTCTTAGCTTGAATTTCAAATGCTTTTTTCACGCCATTAGCAACATCTGTAGCATTTGAACCAGCTACTTGCTGAACAGCACCAATAACGGCTGGTTTACCATTACTTTCCATATTTACAGCATACGATAAACCACCAAGTTCTACTTCTGCAATATCGCGGAGGTGCAGAGTTTGTCCATTTGTATTACTGCTAATAATGATATTGCCATATTCCTCTGCAGTTTTCAAACGACCTTTATAACGCATAGTAAACTCATAAGCCATATTGCTTTGCTCACCAAACTTACCCGGGGCTGCTTCTATATTTTGTTCTGCCAAAGCAGCAGTAACATCTTGTGGCATTAAGTTGTACTGCTTCATTTTGTCTGGTTGCAACCAAATACGCATACTATAAGTTAGCGAACCAAAGACTTGCACATTACCAACACCCTTTACACGTTTCAGTGCTGGAACAATGTTGATATCACTATAGTTGGTTAAGAATTTCTCATCATAACGTCCATCATCACTTGTAAGCGCAAAGATAATAACATTACTACTTTGGCGTTTTCCAGTTGTTACACCAACTTGAGTTACTTCCGAAGGCAAAAGTGCTTGCGCTTGTGTTACACGGTTCTGTACATTGACCGCAGCCATATCGGGATCAGCACCTTGCTTAAAGTAAATAGTAATCTGAGCCATACCATCATTGGTAGCTTGAGAGGTCATATAGGTCATATTCTCCACACCATTGATACTCTCTTCCAAAGGTACAACTACTGAATTTAAAACTGTCTGCGCATCAGCACCTGAATAAAATGTCTGTACAGAAATTGTAGGTGGAGCTATGTCTGGATATTGTTCTACAGGTAATGATACCAATCCAATCGCACCTAGAAGTACGAAGAAGATGGAGATTACCGTAGACAATACGGGTCGTTTAATAAAATTAGAAAATGTCATATTTGTTATTCTAAATTAGAACCTTTTTTATTATTTTTTGTCGCCACCCTGCATTGCCTCTACAAAGCCTGATGCCGAATTTTGATTTTTACTTAGTTCTTCTGCTTTTTCTATAGCCTTAGCGTATTCAGCCTCGGTAAGAGCTTTGATCTTAGCACCATCAGTCAAAGTAGAAACCCCTTTGGTAACAATCTTATCACCCATTTTTAGTCCACTTGTAACAACATAGTTATTGCCATCGTTTTCTGGAGAAACGGTAATTTCTGTATAGTGTACCTTATTATCTTGGTCAACCTTATAAACAAACATCTTGTCTTGAACCTGTACTACTGCGTCTTGTGGAATAACCATAGCATGATTATTGCTCTTTGCTATTATAATCTGACCACTACCACCACTCTTCAATAGTTTTTCTGGATTTGGAAAGCGTGCTATAACACTAATTGTACCTGTAGCAGCGTCAACGATACCACTTGTCTTTACAACAGTTCCTTCATGGCTGTAGATAGAACCATCTATAAGCTGTAAGCTAACACTTGGGAAATTTTGAATAGCACTAGCTAATCCATTGCTAGAACGCGATAACTTTAGCATATCAGCTTCTGTTAAAGAGAAATAAACTTCCATCGTTGATATGTTGCTAACAGTTGTAACAGGTTGTGCAGATGACGGACTAACCAAAGCTCCTTCCTTGTAAGGAAGACTACCAATATAGCCTGATGTAGGACTTTTCACATAGCAAAAACCAAGATTTTCTTTTGCTGTAGCTAAACCTGCTTGTGCTTGTTTAACCCCAGCCTCTGCTTGCTGAATAGCTGCCGTTGCTTGGGCAACACCACTTTGAGCTTGGCGAACAGCAGCTTCAGCAGTAGCGTATGTATTCTTTGCAGCTTGCAGCTCGTAATCTCCTATTACTTTATTAGCATAAAGATTCTTGCTATTAGAATAGGTTAAGCGAGCTGTTGCCTCTTGTGCTTTTGCCGAATTTAAGCTAGCGTTGGCTGTATTAACAGCTGCACGAGCTTGTGCTACAGCACTTTGTGCTGCATCTACATGAGCTTGCCCTTGACGAACAGCTTCTTGATAGGTAGAATTGTCAATTACAAATAAGACTTGTCCTGCTTTTACATACTGTCCTTCGTGTACGTTAAGATGTGTAATAAAACCACTTACTTTTGGTCTTACTTCTACATCTTGAATACCTTTTATAGTTGCTGGATAAGTTGATTTTGATTGTGCACTTGACGATCCAATTGTCATTACAGGAAATTCATCGCTTGTAGGCAAAGTTTGTTGCCCTTTACCACAACTTACAAAAACTGTTGCTGCAACAGCAGCAACTACCAAGAATTTGTTTGCTTTCATACCTATTTTATTATACATATTTCTCAAAGATATAACTTAAAAACATATGCTTAGACGTTTTTTGTGTTTATCAGTTTAATTTAAATATTACTTTTTTAATATTCTACACCTTTTAAGCAACCACTTTTGCTTACACTAACCCTAATTCTTTTGCTTTTTTATTCAATAGCGCTAATAACGGCTCACGCTCATTAGCGACTTTGTTGTCTAAGACTGCTTCTTTTAGGGCTTTTTTTAATACACCTACCTCGTAGCTTGGCTTTAAATGAAACATTTCCATAATTTCATTACCATCAATACATGGCTGAAGTAAGCGTTTATAATCACGTACTTTTAGATCCTCTATCTTCTCACGCACAGTGCGAAAGTTGTTTAGAAATCGTTGTTTGCGCAACTCGTTTTTACTAGTAATATCGGCTTCGCATAATGTCATTAGATCGTCAATGTCGTCGCCTGCATCATTCATAAGGCGGCGAACGGCTGAGTCGGTTACTTCTTCATCAGCAATCACAATAGGACGCATGTGCATATCTACAAGTTTACGCACATACTTCATCTTGGCATCCATTGGTAGTTTCATTCGTCGAAACAAACTAGGAACCATCTTTGCTCCTACTATATTATGATTATGAAATGTCCACCCGATAGCGTTGTCCCAGCGTTTACACTTTGGTTTACCAATATCGTGTAAAAGTGCTGACCAGCGCAACCATAATTTATCAGTTGTTTTGCAACTATTATCAAGAACCTCTAGCGTATGATAAAAATTATTCTTATGCGCTCTACCATTCTTCACATCTACTATATCCATAGCTGTCAACTCTGGCATAATGAGCTGTAGAAGCCCACAACGATGCAGATCAACAAAACCCTTGCTAGGTGTTTTAGTCATCATTATCTTGTTGAGTTCCTCTGCAATACGTTCGCCGCTAATAATCTTGATGCGCTCTGCATTGCGTTCTAGTGCAGCGAAGGTTTCGTCATCAATAAAAAAATTGAGTTGTGTCGCAAAACGTACACAGCGCATCATACGCAACGGATCGTCAGAAAAAGTAATATCAGGGTCGAGCGGAGTGCGAATAATACCATCCCAAAGATCATCAACACCTCCAAATGGGTCGACTAATTCCCCCAAACGATCTTTGTTTAAGCATACCGCCATTGCATTGATGGTAAAGTCGCGACGATTTTGATCATCTTCTAAAGTGCCGTCTTCTACGATAGGTTTTCGGCTGTCGTGGCTATAACTCTCTTTACGAGCTCCAACAAACTCCACTTCGGTATCTCTATATTTCACCTGAGCTGTACCAAAGTTCTTAAATACGGATAAATGTGCTTTCTTTCCGAGGATATTCTTTAGTTCACTAGCTACTTGAATACCACTACCTACCACAACCACATCAATATCATTAGATGGGCGTTCTAAAAACAAATCACGAACATAACCGCCAACAACATAACATTCTAATCCTAATTTATCGGCAGCTTCTGAAATATGATGAAATATATCTTTATCTAGTAATTGCGCCAACTGCGCATTTGAGAGTTCTCGCATAATAATTGTTTAATTTTGTAATGCAAAGGTAATCAAAAAGGCTGGTAAAGACAAAAACTTGTATACGATTTAAAGCCTTGTTCCATATAAAATAAAAGAACACTTGATAGGCTTTATATCCTACTTATAAATTTCTGCTAATACCTTTTGTAAGTGTTCACCTCTAAGGTCTATTTCAATGATCTTACCTTGCGGATCGAGCAATACATTAGATGGAATACTCATAATGCCGTATGTTTTGGCAGCAGCACATTGCCAACCTTTTAAATCAGACATTTGTGGCCATTCCATACCAAGACTCTTTACTGCACTAGCCCATGATTCTTTCTTTTGGTCGAAGCTAACACCTATAACTTCAAATCCCTTAGCACGGAATTTCTTGTATGCTTCTACTACATTAGGCATCTCCATACGGCAAGGACCACACCATGAAGCCCAAAAATCTACTAAAACATACTTTCCTTTGCCCGCATAATCGCTAAGCTTAATAGCTTTACCATTAAGATCTACCATAGTAAGCTCGTGGAACATCAAACCTGGCTGACGAAGTTGTAGTGCTGCCCATATCTTCTTAACAGGAGCCATTTCCTTTTCGTTATAGTAACCAGAGGTAGAGTCGCACACTTCTTTCATCTCATCGAAACTAAAGCTATATACAGCTTCTGCTACATACTTAGCAGGGAAAGTGGTATTCTTGAAGTTACGAACGATTTCCAAGGTGTAGACCTTTTGAAGTGAATCAAGTTCGCCAGCCTTAGCCTCAATTTCTTCTAACTTCTTGTTGTCATCAGCGGTGATAGCACTCTTATCCTTACTCTTGATAGTCTTGTAAGTAGCAATCAAAGATTGATACTGAGTTTCAAGACCTTTCATTTTATCTTCGTACTGTTTAGTATCTTGGGCATATCCTGCAAACGTACCAAATGCAAGCATGACCATAATTAAAATCTTTCTCATAATTCAATTAATGTAATTAGTTCAACATTTGCAAAAGTAGTAATATTTATTTGGAATAAAAGAATTTTTCCCTATGATAATAGAGGGATATTCCCTTAATTTGCGCCTTAAAAGGTATAACTTAGGCTATATTACGATATTTTATCGTACCTTTGCACTCGCTTATTAGCTTTTATTGATGAATAGGGGTACTTGCTCAACCCCCTTTAACAAAACAAGATATGCAAAAAACAAAACAACAGGTGAGTGTACTGTTTCTGCTTTTCAGTGTACTCTTTTGTGTTTGTCTCATTGCGGCAAACCTTTTAGAAACAAAGCAGATTTCCGTGTTAGGTATTAGTTTGACAGGTGGACTAATCGTCTTTCCTGTGTCGTACATCATCAATGATTGTGTTTGTGAGGTATGGGGCTATAAGAAAGCACGATTGTTGATATGGTTAGGCTTCGCAATGAATTTCTTCTTCGTCATGATGGGTGCGTTATGCGACTGGATACCCGGTGCTCCTTATTGGACTAACAATGCTGGTTTTCATGCCGTATTTGGCTTAGCTCCTCGTGTGGCAGCAGCGTCCTTCCTTGCTTTCGTAGTAGGATCGTTTGCCAATGCTTATGTGATGAGTAAGATGAAGTTGCACGATGGAGGGAGACATTTCTCTGCACGTGCTATCCTTAGTACCATCGCAGGAGAGAGCATCGACTCGCTTATCTTCTTCCCACTAGCTTTATCGGGTGTTGTACCTACCGAGGAACTTCCTAAGCTTATGCTTTGGCAAGTGTTTCTCAAAACGTTTTATGAGATCATCGCTTTACCCATTACTATTAAGGTAGTGAAAGCCTTGAAGGAGTATGAGGGTGAAGATGTGTATGATGAAGGTGTAAATTATAGTATTTGGAAGATTTTTAGTTTAGGGTAAAGTTATGCAAAGAGAACAAGAAGGACTACAACTCTTAGGTAAGAATACAGAGTACAAGAGCGATTATGCACCCGAGGTGTTGGAATCGTTTGAGAATAAACATCAGGGTAATGACTACTGGGTGCAGTTTAACTGCCCAGAGTTTACTAGTTTGTGTCCTATTACAGGACAACCCGACTTTGCTGAAATCAAAATCTCATACGTGCCAGATGTGCGTATGGTAGAAAGCAAAAGTCTGAAACTCTATATGTTCAGTTTTCGTAACCATGGCGATTTCCATGAAGACTGTGTAAACATTATTATGAAAGATCTTATTAAGCTAATGAAACCTAAATATATAGAGGTAACGGGTATCTTTACCCCACGTGGTGGTATTAGTATCTATCCATACGCTAACTATGGTAAGCCAGGAACAAAATACGAACAGTTGGCAGAGCATAGGTTTATGAACCATGGGCTATAAAGCGGTTTCTAGGAGTTAAGACTATTACCTTAGTTACAGTTTTAGGGGGTTAAGCTAAATGTAGCTTTACCCCCTAAAACGTTTTTAACTTCTAAGAATAACCCCCACTTGCTTCTTTCCATCCATCATTACTTTTAATGGACGTTCAAACCTAACGTGGCGAACATATTCTGTTTCCTCAATGGCTGGCATAGCATCGAGCATATCCTTACGAATAACACTGCCCTCTTCAGGGTGATTGGTATCTATCATGAAATATCCCACACCAAAAGAGGTGAGATTTTGGAAAAAATGAGTACCTTGACTAGGATCTACATTATAATTCTTCAGTGCCACTTCCACAATTACTTTCGCTGCCGAGATATTAGCCCACTTCACAGGCACACCTAGCCATGGTTCGCTACTTCCCCAACGTCCTGGCCCAACAAGCACATAGTTCTTACCCTCGATAAGAAACTTATCATTGATCGTTTCTATATCTAAAGCCACTTGTGGGTTGTTGCCCGCATTATATTCCTCGGCATATTTCACATAAACCACATCGCAAACATCCTCCGAAATGCCATGTCCTAGCGAGTTGTTACTACGCAAGAGGCATTGCTCGGTGGGTATTTCCTCTATATTTTCTTCTAGCATTTGCTTTGAATCGACAATAGGACGGATCTGAAGCAGATAAAACTCGGCAGTGCGATCCGTATTAATGTTGCACGCAAATTCTATCTCGACAGGTCGTCTCATCGCCTCTTCTCCATAGCGCATCGACATACGGAGTATTTCTGGTAGTGGAATAACATCATATTGCAATATGCCTGCAAAGGAAATAATTTTCGGTCCATTTCCTAGATGGGTATCTCTGATGCGACGATCGTTCGCATCATAGGTAGAGGCAATGAAGTGAAGCGAGTTGTCCTCGATAGCATCTTTTATCTCAAGTTTCTTGATATTGAAACCATCATCCACCTTAAAATCGGTGCCTGATCGTGTCATATCAAGCGCATAGAAGTGATTTTGTGTATCGCGCATAGCAAAATCATTTCGCGATAGTTGGAGAATATGGTTAGGATGATAGGGCGAAACGCGTAAGGTTTGCCCACCATCCACAATATATTTACCCAAACCAAGTGCCAACGATGCAATACCTTCCTCGGCTTTTTCGTTATTTACAGGGTAATAATTGATACTACGAAGCACCCCTGATACGTTAGGGTAGTAGTGATTACCGTAGGTTTTACCCACTACCTCTTGAAGGATTACTGCCATTTTCTCTTGATCAATGACGTTTCTTGTTGCCGTCATATATACTTTCGACTCCTTATAAAAAACCGATGCATACACCGCCTTAATGGCTGCTGCCATCATATAAAGCATCTGCTCTCTGTCCTCAAGGTAAGGGATCATATAGGTAGAGTAGATACCTGCAAACGGTTGATAATGGCTATCTTCCAAAAGGGAAGACGAGCGAACAGCGATAGGTGAGCAGGTGGCTTCAAAGAGGGTAAGGAAGTCGTCGCGATAGCTATCGGGCAATTGTGCTTTCAAGAAAGCAGCAAGTATTTCCTCATCCGAAGCATCACTCAAAGCCAATTCGTAAAGGTTATTATTCTCCATAAACTGGTCGAACACATCCGTACAAAGTACCACCGTTTTGGGGATCTGCACTTTCACCTTTTCATATTGATTAAACTCTGGGTGCATCTTTACGACATTATCCAAAAATGCCAAACCACGTCCTTTACCACCCAATGAGCCATCACCAATGCGTGCAAAGTGGGCATAGCGGTCGAAGCGAACACGGTCGAACTCTGCCACCACACCAATATTCTTCATGTGCCGATATTTCACGATAGCATCAAAGATAATCTGCCTGTGAGTATCAATATCTTGTAGCTCATGCCATGTAACATGTTTTAAAAAGCTACTCACAGGGAAAATTGCACGCGCACAAAGCCATCTACTCATGTGATTGCGCTCTACGTGGTAAAGCATAGAGTCGTTAGGAATAGTGAAGATGTTATCTTGCAATTCCTTCAAATTGCGCACGCGCATTACCTCTTCATGGGTGTTAGGGTTGCGGAAGATAAAATCGCCAAAACCCATGTGTTCTTCCATCAAGTGCCGAAGCTCCACACTTAGCATCTTTGAATTTTTGTCCACAAACTTAAAGCCTTCTTTCTCTGCACGTTCTCGGTTACTCGTTTCTGCGCTCTCCATTACTAGTGGTAAGTATTCGTCTTCTGCGCGTATCGTTTCTAAAAGTTTAAAACCAGCCTCTGCGTCCTTTTCGTCGGTGGTAGCTCCTGCAAGTGCCACCTCAGAAGGCTGTTTCATAGAGAGTGGGAAACGCACATCACTAATCACCCCTAAGCAATTTTCCTTATAACGCTCGTAAATTTCTATTGCCTCATTGTAGGTACGAGCTAGTACCACCTTTGGACGTCCTCGCATACGCATAGTGGCAGCATGCCTATTGAGTGCTTCTGTAGCAAAGTTCTTACTCTGCTGAAGAATATAGTTATACAGATTGGGCAAAATAGAGCTGTAGTAGCGAATACTATCTTCCACTAGCAACAACATCTGCACACCAGCTTCTTCTACATCATGCTCAAGGTTCATCTTGTCTTCTATGAGTTTGATGATAGAGAGAATAAGGTTTGTATTGCCCAACCAGCAAAAAACATAGTCGAAGATACTCAAGTCTTCGTCTTTCATACGGCGTGTAATACCATGTGAGAAAGGTGTCAGCACCACGCAAGGTATATCGGGAAATTTATCTTTCACAGCATGTGCCACGGTGAAAGCATCGTTATCGGCATTACCCGGCATACAGATAACAAGGTCAATTTGTGTTGAGGCTAGCACCGTTTTGGCTTCTTCGATCGTAGAGACCTGTATAAACATAGGGGGATAACGTAAGCCCAGCCCCATATACTCATTGTAGATCTTCTCTTCTATGCGCCCATCATCCTCCAACATAAAAGCATCGTAGGGGTTAGCCACTATGAGGACATTGGTAATTCTGCGCAGCATAAGGTCGACAAAGTTAACATCTTTCAAGATAAACTTTGTCCATACGTTAGGTATATTTTCTTGCATCTGATGATCCGCCATATTCAATACCGTTTTTTTTGTTTCTGTTCTTCTTTTGCGAAAGTACAAAAGAAAATTAAGAAAATAGAGGTATCTTCTATTTTTCTCAGTTTCTCATACTGATCTCTTTATGGGTGTAAAAACTCTTAAAGTTATAGAGAATGTGAGAAAATGTTTACAATTTGACTTAAACATAAGTATTATAGCTAAGCTAAATATTTATCCTACAAACGTTTCTATATCATTTAACAACCTTATTAAAGATCTCCCAATCGCATATGCTAGATTTACTGGAACAGCATTTCCTATTTGCTTATATTGTTCAGATAAGTTGCCTTTAAAAATCCATTCATCAGGAAAAGTCTGTATTCTTGCATATTCACGAACAGTAAGGGGGCGATTCTCTGTAGGATGGCATCGTTCAGTTTGCTTCATCGCAGGCGAACATGTCAAGGTTAAAGAAGGTTCATCTAAATGCAAACGCCTAGCTATACCAGTTTTCCTCCTCCCATATCAAAACTTCCTTTCATATATTCCCTTTGTATATCTTCTGGTAGATCTTTCCAATATCCACCCTCTGGAACCATGCTCATAAATCTGTTCGTCGCTTATAAAGCCTAGGTTATACTTATTTTTCATATTAAAACTTTTATGCAAAGATACAATTTTTACGTGAAAAAGGAGAGGTAACCCACTATTAACGCCAAATTTATAATTAAGACTGTTTTTGCTTCCATACTTCTGTATAAAGTTATAAACCGCTACAAAAATAGATAATTATCGGGAGATTTGAAATAAAACAGTTGAAAGATCGAGATAAGAATAGTTATATTATAATTTGAATAAGAAACTCCGTTAAACCTTTTTCTGACTTCATCATCTTATTAACGTAAACAAAGAGAAATCAAAAAAAATAAGATGAAAAGAATTGGAATGCTCCTACTCTTCTTCGCAGCAACACTTGCGTTGCAGAGTCAGAACAGAACGATATTAGGAAGTCTTTATGATGGAAATCAGAAAGAATCTGTATCATTTGCCATAATACAGCTCTTAAAGAATGATAGTACCTATGTTTCAGGTACTACATCAGATGCAGAAGGAAAATTTAGCATCGCTGCTCCTAGTGATGGACAATATATAGTAAAGGCTTCTTATGTAGGATTTAAGACCCTATATAAAAAGGCTTCTATTACTGATGGTAAGGATATAAACATCGGGCAACTCATTTTTTACAACGATCCCCACACATTGAAAGAAGTAACCGTTACGGCGCGTGCCCCTAAGGTAGTACTGAAAGAAGACACTTTCCAGTACAACGCTTCGGCTTATCGTATTCCTGAAGGTTCCACGATAGAAGCTTTAGTGAAGAAACTCCCAGGTGCTGAACTCGAAGACGACGGTACTATCAAAATCAATGGTAAACAAGTGAAGAAGATCCTTGTGGATGGTAAAGAGTTTATGGTGGGTGATACCAAGACGGCTTTAAAGAACATTCCTACTTCTATCATTAACAACATCAAAGCTTACGATAAGCAAAGCGATGAGGCACGAGTAACAGGTATCGATGATGGTGAGGAAGAAACCGTACTCGACTTTGGTGTGAAGAAGGGTATGAATAAGGGCATTTTCTCTAACATTGATCTCGGAATAGGTACTAAAAACAGATATTCGGAGCGTGGAATGGTAGCTTTTTTCAATGATAAGTTTAAGCTCATGGGCTTTGCTTCGGCAAATAATACCAATGATATGGGCTTTGGCGGAGGACATCGCGGTGGTTTTGGCAATACTCGTCAGGGGCTAAATGCCACTAAGATGGTCGGGCTTAATATGGTGTACGACAACAATAAAACCTTACAATGGGATGGTAGTTTGCGATGGAACCATGCCGATGGCGACCTCAATACTAAAACAAATATAGAGCGATATGTAGCCAATAACAACTCGTACTCTACTAGCTTTGGACAGCAATACACCCGTTCTAACGCATGGAATGGAAACTTTCGCATGGAGTGGAAGCCCGACTCTCTATGGAATATTATGTTTCGTCCAAACTTCTCTATTAGCAAAAATGATGGTAGAACGGTAAGTTCATCGGCTAGTTATAATGCTGATCCATACAAGTATACCTCCGATCCGCTATCAGCAGAGGGCTTGACTATGCTCAACCAACAAGGACACCTTGTAAACAAACAGCAGAACACCACTATATCTTATGGCGATAATAAGCAAGTAAGTGGTATGTTGCAGGTTAATCGCCGCTTGAGCAAGAATGGGCGTAATATTTCCTTGCGTACAAGTGCAGGCTATTCTAAGTCGGACTCAAAAACTTTCTCAACGCAAGATTTAGAGTATTATCAGCTCATGGATGCCCTCGGCAATCACAAAATATTCCAAGCTTATCGCTATAACCTTATGCCTACAAAGAGTTCTAACTATGGTATTCGAGCTACTTATAGCGAGCCTATTGCTAAAAAAACATATCTTCAGTTTAGATATGGTTTTAAATACAGCACATCGAAGAGCGATCGAAGTACATACGATTTGTCATCTTTGGGTGCAGGTTTCTTCAATGGTGTTACCCCTGAATATAGAGCATGGAATAACTACTTATCTTTGCTCCCCAATGCGTTAGACACTTACTATAACACCGACTTGAGTCGTTTCTCGGAATACAAAACCTATACACACGAGGCACGCCTTATGTTGCGTATGAACAAAGAAAAATGGCAACTTAATGTGGGCATACAGGTGGAGCCACAGCACACCAACTACCAACAAAACTACCTTGGCTCAAGCGTTAATATATCGAAGAATTTTGTCAATTGGAGTCCACGTTTAGACTTCCGCTATCGCTTCAACAAGCAGAGCAACCTGCGCATCAACTATAAAGGTACTACCAATCAGCCGTCTATGAGCCAATTGCTGTCCATCGTGGACAATACCGATCCACAAAACATCTCGGTGGGTAATTCTGATTTGAAGCCAGAGTTTGAAAATAACTTCCGCTTCTTCTATAACAACTTCATTCAGAGCCACATGCAGTCTATTATGACTTTTATCCACTTTACCACTAAGCGTAATGCTATTGGCAATAGTGTAACTTACAACGCTACTACTGGCGCACGCACCATACAGCCCGTGAACGTGGATGGTAACTGGGGCTTGAATGCTGCTGTAATGTATAATACTAGCATCGACTCAGCTGGTGTTTGGAACATCAATACTTTTACACAGGGATCATACAATCGCTTTGCAAGTTTACTTCAGCAGAATGTTCAAAGCGTTCTTGAAAAGAATATCACCCAAAATCTTACCTTGGGCGAACGCCTATCGGCTAGTTATCGCAACAGCTGGCTAGAGATAGAGCTTGACGGAGCACTTGATTATACACATACAAAAAACAACCTACAAGCAGCTAACAATCAAAACACTTGGCGCTTCTCGTATGGTACTAACGTAAATGTAATGTTCCCTTGGAATATGACCATTGCTACCGATCTGCACGAGCAGAGCCGTCGTGGCTATAACGATGCTTCGCTCAATACCAACGAACTTATTTGGAATGCACAGCTTTCGCAGAGTTTTCTAAGGGGCAACGCCCTTACTATGAGTGTGCAATTCTATGATATTCTTCGCCAGCAAAGCAATCTTTCACGTGTTATCAATGCCACTATGCGCACAGACACCGAATATAACAGCATCAATAGCTATATCATGTTCAAGGCTAGCTATCGTCTCAACCTCTTTGGGGGCAAAGCCGCTTGGAGCAAGGGTGAAAATCATAGTAGATCACGAGGTGGGTTTAATCGGGATAGACAAGGGGGTGGTGGCTTTGTCTACCATTAAAATACAATGAGAAAAGAATTTAGGTGCATTAACATAGTTATTTCCCCATTTTTTTTAATAAATTTGCAGCACAACCTATACAACAAAAAATATGGAAGAGAACAGAATATTGGTAGTAGATGATGAGCAAGACTTATGCGAAATTATGCAATTTAACCTTGAGAACGAAGGCTATCAAGTTGCTGTAGCTTACTCTGCCGAAGAAGCCTTAGCCCGCACCGATTTACCCACTTTCCACCTTTTTATTCTTGACATTATGATGGGAGAAATGTCTGGTTTTAAACTTGCTCAAAAATTAAAACAAGACCCCGCCACTAATCAAGCCGCTATTATCTTTGTTACAGCTCGTGATACGGAAAACGATATTATAACAGGACTTACGCTCGGTGCTGACGATTACATGGCAAAACCTTTCTCTGTACGAGAATTAATTTTACGCGTAAAGGCAGTATTACGTCGCAATACGATTCTTCCTACTGCAAATGCCAACTTTATAAATTATAAAACTCTATCGCTTAATCTTACTACAAAACAACTAAACGTAGACGGAAAAGATATAAATCTTACCAAAACAGAGTTCGACTTATTGAGTTTATTGCTGAAATATCCGGGAAGAGTATTTAGCCGTAAAGAACTTATTCAAATTATTTGGCGTAACGATGTTATGGTTGTTGATCGTGTTGTAGATGTTAATATCACTCGTATTCGCAAAAAACTGGGCAATTTTGCACAATGTCTTGTTACACGACAAGGATTCGGCTACTGCTTTGAGAAATAATAAGTTTCTAAAGCTCTACTTTCCTGCTTGCCCACAAAAGCTCTACTACTCCACGTATCAACAAGAAAAGCAAAAAACTTATCCATAAAGCGTCATTAAAGAGAAAGTCTTTCAATATAAAATAGCTTGCAAAAAACATACCAGCAGCTATAAAGCAGGCCCATAGCATACCTTTAGTTTCGGTTAGTCCTACAAAGACACCATCCATAATGAATGCTGTTACTCCTGCAATAGGTATTAAACAAGCCCAAACAAGATAAGGAGCAGCAGCTTGCACCACTGCTTCATCACTTGTGAGCAACCCTAAAAAGCGTATGCCTCCAAAAGTATACACTGTCGTGAAAACAACCACTACTATTGCTCCAAAAAAGAATAACTGTCTGACTAATGTTCTAAGGCTAGTCTCGTCTTTTGCTCCATAATATTTACCCGCCAAAGCCTCACCAGCATAGGCAAAGCCATCCATAAAATAAGAAAAGAGAGTGAAGAGCGTCATTAAAAGAGTATTTACAGCAAGGATCATAGCTCCTTGCGCTCCTCCTGCTTTTGTAAAAAACATATTCACTATTACGAGGCAAAGGGTACGCAAAAAAATATCCTTATTTACCGTGAAGAAATTAAGCCATGCCTTTTTACCTTTTATGCTTTGAATATAAATTCGTTGATAATGAGTAAAAGCAATATTATATCTTTTCGCTACTTTACAATATACTTTATAAACAGCAAATAGGAAACCAAACCATTGCGCTATCAATGTGCCAGTAGCTACCCCCTCCATCTTCCAATGCAACAAATAAACGCAAAAGAGCGACCCAACAATATTGACGATGTTTTGTAAGATTGCTATAACCATTGGTGTACGCGTATCTTGCATACCAACAAACCACCCCATTAGCCCATACAAGCCAAGCATAGCGGGTGTTCCAAAAATAACAATACGAAAATAGATATTTACTAAAGGAAAAGAAGCCGTTGGGGTGTTCATTAGCTTAAAAAGTCCCCACCCCAATGGTATTTGCAAAAGAATAAACAATAGCCCCATTCCTAGACCTATTGTGAGCGAACGCAGTAAAAGAGAAAGACACTCGTTACTATCACACTTGCCATAAGCTTGCGATGTCAATCCGCTAGTACCCATTCTAAGGAAACCTAAGAGCCAATACATTATATTAAATGCCATAGCCCCCACAGCTATTGCACTAATATAAGTTTCGTTGCCTATATGCCCAACAATCACTAAATCGACCAAACCCAATAAAGGTACGGTAACATTACTAACGATGGAAGGGATCGCTAAACGAAGTATTTCCGTTCTGTGGTTATGCATCATAAAAAACAAAGATTTCCTTTACTTACGGATATAATCCTTAGCCACTAAATCATAATACAAAGCTTCTAGCTCGGCTAAGGAAAGTCGCTCAATGGAGTGTTCTAATATACGGATCAATTCTGCTTTCCTGCTATCTTCTTCTATCTTGTCAAAATTCATAGTTATCTTATGTTTATAATGTATTTGAGGACAAAATTAGTCTATTACTTGTTAAAAGCAAAGGATTATAGAGATAATTTCGTATATTTGCGAGATATTAAATCAAATAAAATATGAAACGTTTTTTACTTATGTGTGCAACTGTTTTAACAGTTTTTCAAAGCTTTGCAGGTGAGCCTATTCGACTAAAAGACCTCACTAATGGGACTTTTGCCCCTAAATACATTTCAGGGGTAAATCCGCTAAAAGGAACTTCTGAATATGCCCAAATATCAGAAGACAACAAAAAAATCATTAAATACTCGTTCAAAACAGGGCAGCAAACGGGTGTTATCTTCAATCTTGCGGAAACGAAAGGTGAACAACTAGAAGGGTTTGACGGCTATGAAATATCGGAAGATGGATCAAAGTTGTTGATTGAAACAAATTCAAAACCTATTTATAGAAGATCATATACCGCAGATTTCTATCTCTACGATGTTAAAAATAAGACTTTAAGTAAATTATCGAACAACGGTGCGCAACAAATTCCTACTTTTTCTCCTAATAGCAAGTATGTAGCCTTTGTTAGAAGTAATAATATCTTCATTACTGATGGTAAGAATGAGAAGCAAGTTACCACCGATGGTGAATTTAATAAGATCATTAATGGTTTGCCAGACTGGGTAAACGAAGAAGAGTTTGGCTTTAACAACGCCTTAGCATGGAGCGCGGATAGCAAAACTTTGAGCTGGATACGCTATGATGAAAGCAAGGTAAAAACTTACTCGCTCCAACTTTTCCAAGGAGCACGCCCTATGCTAACCAATTATAGAACTTACCCCGGACTATATAGCTACAAGTATCCTAAAGCTGGCGAAGACAATTCTGTGGTTACTGCTTGGAGCTATTCATTAGACAATGGCAAAACTTTAAAATACGAGCTTCCATTAGCTGCCGATGGTTATATCCCTAGAATAAAGACCACTAGCGATGCTGCTCGCATCATCATCTATACGATGAATCGTCATCAAGATCAGCTCAACTTGTATGCAGCTAATCCTACTACAGGAAAATGTAGCATATTGATAAAAGAAAGTGTGCCTAAGTATGTGAAAGAGGAAGCGATGGAAGGCATTAGGATTATGAAGAATTACATTCTGGTACCTTCTGACAGAGATGGTTATATGCACCTTTATTTATATAGCAAAGATGGTAAACTTATTCGTCAAATAGAAAAGGGCAACTATGATGTTACTACTATCTACGGCTATGACGAAGCTACAGGCAATACTTATTACCAAGCAGCAGCAAAAAGCCCTATGACACGCGACATTTTTGTAGCCGACAAGAATGGCAAAGTAACTTGCCTTTCACCTAAAACAGGTTGGAATGCAGCTAGATTTTCTGGAGATTATAAGTACTTCCTCAACACATGGAGCGACCGCAATCACCCATACATCTACACCATTTATAACCAAAAGGGTAAGGCTGTGCGCGAAGTGCTTAACAACAACGAGCTAATCAATAAGCTAAAACCATTTGGCAATACTCCAAAAGATTTCTTCACCCTAACAACTAGCGAGGGTGTAAAGCTCAACGGCTGGATGATAAAACCATCCGACTTTGATGCTTCAAAGAAATACCCTGTCATAATGCACCAATATAGTGGTCCGGGCAGCCAACAAGTAACCGATAGTTGGAGCGTTGGCTCTATGGGTAATAGGGGTATGTTCGACTATTATCTTGCACAGAAAGGCTTTATCGTAGTGTGTATCGATGGTAGAGGAACGGGTGCTAGAGGAGCTGAATTTGAAAAATGCACCTATCTAAAGTTGGGCGAATTAGAGTCGAAAGATCAGGTCGAGGCAGCTAAATGGCTAGGCAAACAAGCGTATATTGATGCTAACCGTATTGGTATATGGGGCTGGAGTTTTGGCGGGTTTAACACCTTGATGAGTATCAGCCAAGAAGCAACTCCAGTATTTAAGGCAGGTGTTGCTATTGCCCCTCCCACTGATTGGCGTTATTACGATTCAGTTTACACTGAACGATATATGCGCACTCCACAAGAAAATGCTGCTGGATATGACATCAATCCTATAAACCGTGTAAAGAATATGAATGCAAAATTATTAATTTGTCATGGGCTTGCCGATGATAATGTACATCCACAAAACGCCTTTGAATATTCTGAAGCATTGGTTCAAGCCGATAAAGATTTCAAAGAGAATATCTTTACCAATCGTAATCATGGTATCTACGGAGGCAACACACGCAATTTCTTGCTAAGACAAGTTTCTGAATGGTTTATAAACAACTTATAAAGAAGCCTTTATAAGGGATAAAACAAAAGAGGTTTTGCTTTACAAAACCTCTTTTTTGTATCTTTAAAAGTAAGTGGGATAACGCTTACTTACCAAACAAGCGGCTGAAGAAACCTTTTTTCTTTGGAGTTTCAACTTCTTGTTGAGAAGCTACAACTATTTTTTCCTCCACAGCTTCTTTCTTAGCACTTACAGGAATATCATCTCCTTCTATAATTCCTACTACTCCCCACTGTGCTACTGTTTTGGTAACATCTGTTTTTGCGGTAGCCTCATCAACATCATAAAGACTACAAAGGAATGTTACAAGATCATCAACGGTAAATGTGCCTAGCCGCTGAGCTTCTTTCCATAGCGCTGCCGAACTTTCGTTCATAGAGACAATATTACTGAAGTCGATATTTTCTTCGCCCTCTGCTACTATAATTTCTTCGCCACATACATTACGAAGATTAAATCCGCTTTTTACTTTCATCGCTATAATCTTTTCTTATTCTACTTATATTATTCCAAATATGGGAATCCATATTCGGCGATAAACACCTAATAAATATCTACGAAGAGGACGAAGTCTCATCCACACTGCACTGTATATCTTCCACTTTCGCCCATCCGTTCTGTCCATAACCTCTCTACCCTTTCTATAAAAGCCTACAACAGCACCTACTACATTCTCACGCTTACAATGTTCTGTTGTAAGATTACCATCACCAAGAAGCGTTATATCAGCACCGTTGATCTCGACGATTCGATGCAAGACAAAATGGCTTGGAGAAATCTCACAAAGCACAGCATCGCCTACGGCAATTGTTGTCGGTTTTACCAATAAAGCTTTGTCGCGATTATCTTCAAGGAAAGGACGCATAGAAAAGCCTTTCAAACGTAAGGTTATGGTATGTCCTTCGTTAAGAAGTTGTACTATTTCTGGAAGAAAGATAGCATTTGCAAATTGTATCTCTTTCCGATCTCCCTGTAACTGATTTACTTTCAAACTTATTTAATAGCAATATTATTATAACAAATCTCGGCTGCTTCCTTATTAGGCAAACAGTGTAAGATATATAACTTTCTCTTCTCTACCACTTTGGTAATTGTATCACATACCGCATTGTATATATTCATATCCCATTTCATTGACGAGCAAGAAGGGAGCAAAGCGGCAAATGCTTGTATGGGACTTAGTGCCTCAACGCTATTTTCGCTAGCACGCTCAATGCGCGTGATAGCTCCAAGCTTTGCCCGCACATTACGATAACAAGGAGTTTTTCCGCTCCATGGGCTTCCGAAAATCCATACTTCGTCATCAATGATTCGCACGATAGGATTATCATCATTCATCAGATCACAGTTAGGAATATGACGTAACCACATACTTACTTGTGTTGATTTCCCTGTACCACTCTTTGCTATAAAAGCATAACCATAACCATTATTACGCACTAAAGAGGCATGGATAAGCAAAGCGTTCTTTGTGGCAGAAGCAAAAGCAAAGGTAAGCATAAGGACACTATTCAAAGCAAAACTGCGATTAGCCCAATTACCTTCCAAGGCACACACACACTTTGTAAATGTTGGGTCGGTCTGCAAAATACCACATTCAAATTTGTTAAGATCTAAAATGTTATATTGATAGCCACCTTCTATGATATGATCAACAATGATATCACCATTCCCTGTATCAAAAGCTCGAACGCGTTTAAGCTGCTCATCAGATAAAGGCAATAAATGCTCTTTCACCACTAATTCTAGCATTGGCTCTTCCGCTATATGATCGACTCTAAATGGTTCAAAAGAAGGTATTAAGTGCATACCATTGTGTTCCGAATCTTCAAAGATGATCCGAACAGTTAATTCTGCGATACAAAAGTTGTTTACGCTCATGCTCTAGTTTTTCTTCAGATATTAATTTACAAGAATAACAAGTTGTCTTTATAAGCACATCAAAACTTGTTGTTTCCTTATTAGATAACCTTTTTATCTACTAGGTTGTGTTTCTTCTTGCTCTACGGGCTCACTAACGGTGTAAGTAAACTCGCTCACTGGAATTGTTTCTATAAAGTACCGATTAGTACCTTTTGCCTTACCTTTCAAAATAGGCATATATTTTTTCTTAAGCCGAGCATATTTCTTTTCAGCTTCTTTTCTTGTAGTAGCATACATTGTTACGCAAGTAGGATGCAAGGATCTTCCTGTTGTTTGTAAATAACTACGCAACTGATAAGAATATACACTTCTATCTGCTAAAAAATGGTTACGATCGTTTTTAACATAGGCGTTCACTTCTTGAATATCTGTGAAGAAAACGGTAGAATCATTAAACGATGCTGCAAAACCAAACATATAGAGCTTGGCTGGTTGATACCCTTTGGCATTAGCAGAAGAAGCAAATCCTACCATGAGGATTGCAATAAGCATTAACTTTAAAAATCTCATACTTTTGTTTATAGTCTTTTTTATTCTTTATTTTAATTATCCTAAATACACTCGAAGGGTTTTATTATTGCCTGCTTTGCGTAAATTGCGGATAGCCTTTTCTTTGATCTGGCGCACTCGCTCTCGGCTCAAACCAAACTTATCACCGATTTCCTCAAGAGACATCTCTAGCTGTCCAATACCATAATAGGCACACAACACTTTTTGCTCACGCTCGGATAATACTTTTAAAGCACGACTTATTTCCTCTTTTAAGCTCTCGTCCACCAAAGATTTATCCGTCGATGGTACATTTGTAGAGGGCATTACATCTAACAAACTTACCCCTTCATCGTCTTTAAAAGGCGAATCCATAGATACTTGCCTAAAAGATAATGACAAAGCCTCTTCTATATGCTCCTCTGACAAATCTACTTCGTGCGCCAATTCGTCAATATTAGGTATGCGCTCATTTTCTTGCTCAAACTTATTGAGTATACGTGTAATCTTATTAACCACACCTATCTGGTTGGCTGGCAAACGAATCAATCGTCCTTGAGCTGCAATAGCCTGCAAAATGCTCTGACGTATCCACCACACTGCATACGATATAAACTTAAAACCACGTGTCTCATCAAAACGCTTGGCGGCCTTTATCAAGCCCATATTACCCTCATTGATAAGATCGGGCAAGCCAATGCCTTGCGTTTGATATTGCTTTGCTACAGAAACTACAAAACGAAGGTTTGCTCTAGTAAGCCGTTCTAGGGCTTTTTTATCACCTTTCCGAATACGCTGAGCTAGCTCAACCTCTTCTTCTGGTGTCAGCAATTCTTCATTTCCTATCTCCTGTAGGTACTTATCGAGAGACATACTCTCCCGATTCGTTATAGACTTTGTGATTTTCAATTGTCGCATGACTAGGTAGCTTTAATGTCTCGGTGGCAAATTTACAAAAAAGCGGCAACCCTACAAAAAAAAGACTTTAAAATCACTGATACGACACAAATTAAAGCGTTTATTACACGAATAAGACTGTTTATACTGTAAAAAATATTCAAATCGGCTATACAACACATAAACGTTTACGCATCAATACATCATCTTTTACTCACCAAAAGGTGATGTTTTACACCTGAAAAGGTTATCTTTTGCTCTGTAAAAGATAACCTTTTATAACGCAATGAATATCAAACGGTTACAAGCGTAAAAGAACATAACAAAGACATTTGCTTTGTCATTTTTTTTCTCTCTAGCACCCCTACAAGTTGAGCCATCGCTTAGCTAATAAGCAGGCTGCATATAAAAAGGCTTTCAAACCACAAAAAGGGGTAGAAGTATGACTTATGAGGAATATTAAGATTTATCAGCCCCTTATAATAGCTAAAAGAATTAAAGCCATTTTAAAATTAACAACTCTAAAAAATAACCTCCTCCTTCAGATATTAAAAAGCACCCCAAGTAAAACTATTATATTATTTAAAAACTTTTGGCAATCCATTCTTTTTGAGTATTTTTGCATACAAATTATATGTAATAAGCAATGCAAAAATCAGATACACAGCAAGAATTTAAAGATGCGTTGAACGGTTGCAGAGAATTGTTTAGAAAGAAGCTTTACGATTACCAAGCTTCATGGCGTATTTTGCGCCCATCCTCGCTTACCGATCAGCTTTTTATCAAAGCGAAACGTATCCGCTCTATCGAGGTAACAGGAGAAAACTTGGTAGGTGAAGGCATCTTGCCCGAGTTTGTGGCACTGATCAACTATGGCATTGTAGGATTGATACAATTAGACAAGGGCTTTTCCGACACTATAGATGTGAGTAACGATGAAGCTCTAGCATTATACGATAAGTATGCCAAAGTGGCATTCGATCTCATGTTAAAGAAAAATCACGATTACGGAGAAGCTTGGAGAGATATGCGTGTAAGTAGTTTTACCGACATCATTCTCACTAAGCTTCAGCGTATCAAAGAGATTGAGGATCACAATGGGAAAACATTAGTTAGCGAAGGTATTGATGCTAACTATATGGATATTATAAACTACGCTGTTTTTGGTGTTATTAAGATCAATGAGGAATACTAAACTTATCATCGTAAATATAGCCAGAGCTATTCTTGCAATAACCTTTATCTTTTCTGGCTTCGTCAAAGCTATTGACCCACTAGGGTCTCAGTACAAGATAAAAGAATATCTTGAGGCTGTGCATATGTCGAGCTATATACCAGAATGGACACAGCTATTAATGTCTATAGGCTTATCTGCTATAGAATTTACGTTAGGTATTCTCCTACTGCTTGCTATTCAACGCCGCAAAGTGAGCAAACTTGTAGTAGCATTCACTGCTATAATGACACTTATCACGCTATGGCTCACGATAAGCAATCCTATTCAAGATTGTGGCTGCTTTGGCGATGCGCTCAAACTTACCAATGCACAAACTTTCTCTAAAAACATTGTGCTACTTTTAGCAGCACTTCTCCTTGTAAAATGGCCGCTTTATCAAGCACGTTTTATTTCAAAGACTAACCAATGGATAGCATCTAACTTTACTATTATCTTTATCATAGTGGCTTCCACTTTAAGTCTCTACTATTTACCTATCTTCGATTTCCGCCCATATTTTGTAGGGCAGAACATCAAAAAGGGAATGGAGATACCTAAAGGGGCTAAACAAACAAAGTTTAAAACTACTTTTATTTGTGAAAAAAATGGAGTAACAAAAGAGTTTGATGAGCATAATTATCCTTACAACGATACTACATGGGTGTTTAAAGATTCCCACCAAGAAGTAATAGAGAAAGGATACGAACCTCCTATCCATGATTTTGCTATAACCAATGATGCTACAGGAGAAGATCTTACCGACTCTATACTACAACATAATGGGTATATTTTCTTGCTTATAAGTCCTTTTATTGACCAAGCCGATGATACTAACTTTGGTGATATAGATGCTATTTACGAATATGCAAAGGAAAATCATTATCCATTTATGGGCGTAACTGCAAGTACAGAGAAATCTATTAAACATTGGAGAAATATCACTGGAGCAGAATACCCATTCTACTCGGCTGACGGCACTACACTGAAAACCATCATTCGCAGCAACCCAGGCTTGGTATTGCTTTACAAGGGTACCATTATCAACAAATGGAGTCATAACGATTTACCACAAGCATCACAACTCAATGCGCCGCTCAACTTGCTTACTATAGGACACGAGCCAGAGAGTAACATCTGGGAAAAAATAGTGTTGATCTTATTAGGCTATGTTCTACCGCTTATTTTACTTATTATTGCTGATAGGTTTTGGGCATGGTCGGTATGGGTAAGAAAGAAAGAAGAATGGGTAAAACAAAAAGAACAATGGCTCATTAAGCAAGAAAGGGAACAGGCTGAAAAGATGTTTCTACAAGCAGAAAAAGCTATGGGCAATGCAGGAAAAGCCGTTTCACAGGCAAGCAAAAGCGTTGTTGATAGGCTCAAAAAAGAAAAGGGAAACACTCCCCCAAACGATAAATCAAACGTTTAATCATATATATTAACTTATAAAAATTATAGAACAATGAGAAAGAAAATTGTTGCAGGTAACTGGAAAATGAATGAGAATTTGCAAGAAGGTGTAGCTTTGGCTAAGGAAATCAATGAAGCTCTAGTAGCCGACAAGCCAAACTGTGATGTAGTAATCTGCACTCCATTTATCCACTTAGCTAGCGTTGCTAATGTTTTAGATTCGTCTATAGTTGGTCTTGGCGCAGAAAATTGTGCTGATAAGGCAAGCGGTGCTTACACAGGTGAAGTTTCTGCTGCTATGGTAAAAAGTACAGGCGCACAATATGTTATATTAGGTCATTCTGAACGTCGCGAGTATTATGGTGAAACAGCAGAGATCTTAAAAGAGAAGGTACAGTTGGCTTTAGCTAACGGCTTGAAGATTATTTTCTGCTGTGGAGAGACATTAGAAGAGCGCGAAGCAGAGAAGCAGAATGAAATTGTTAAGGCAGAACTAGCTGGATCTGTATTCCACCTTTCTGCAGAGGAATGGAAGAACATTATTCTAGCTTACGAACCTATTTGGGCTATTGGTACTGGTAAGACAGCTACCGCTGAACAAGCAGAAGAAATGTGTGCTTACATCCGTCAGATTGTTGCAGAAAACTATAACCAAGAAGTTGCTGACGAAACATCAGTACTTTATGGTGGTAGCTGCAAGGCTAGCAATGCTCCAGAACTATTCACTAAGCCAAACATTGATGGTGGTTTGATCGGTGGTGCTTCTTTGAAGTGTGCTGATTTCAAGGGCATTATTGATGCTTGGAAGAAGTAAGCCAATAAAGATTTATAGATTCCGTTTAAGAGTACTACAACGCGTCCTCTTACGGAATCTTTTTTTTCATATATAAACAAAGAAGATGAAGAAACTTCTTACAATAATTTATCTCATACTATGCAGCATTGCTGCTATCCATGCACAAGGCACTGTTACTGTAACACAGAGTTCAGATATTGACGCTATTGTGAATGGTAAAAAAGCTATTGCTAAAACCAAAGAACAACTAAAAGCTGAAAAGAAAGCTGCTAAACAAGCAGCAAAAGATGTAAAGAAGCAAGTGGCAACACCTAGACTCCGACTACAAGAGCCTGTAGTGGAACATATAACCACCTCTACAGTGCCATCATATACGCCCCAAAAATCTACCTCTTCTGCTCCACGAACAAAACTTGTGAAGAAGTTGGTAAAGAAGCCTCATGTACCTACCCCTGAAGAAATAATAGGAGAAGGACAAATGGTAACAAAACGCCTTATGCACACCATTAAGAAAGTAAGAGGCTTCCGCGTACAGGTATATAGCGGTGGAAATACACGTATAGCCCATCAGGAAGCTGATAAGGCTGGGCAAAAAGTGAAGATGTTCTTCCCTAACCTACCTGTATATGTTCACTTCTATACGCCACGCTGGATGTGCTTAGTAGGCAATTTCACAAACTACCGCCAAGCACGCAAGGTAGCACTGAAGATGCGTAAAGAGGGATACCCTAATGCGAATGTTATCCGCACTATGATTTCAGTAAAAACAACTAAAGTAGTAGGAGGACCATCAACTTATGATGAAACTTCCATTTCTACAGAAACTAATTCACCTTATTAATATATAAAGACAAACACCGAATGACAACAAACACCGAATTTCGTGAAGGGCTCGAAGAGCTTGCAGCCCACTATAAAGAAGTATTAACACTCCTAGGCGAAGATCCTACACGTGAAGGATTGGAGAAAACCCCTATGCGTGTAGCTAAGGCTATGCAGGTACTAACACGTGGCTATACACAAGATCCGCACAAGGTGCTTACAGATGCACTTTTTGAAGAGAAGTATAATCAAATGGTGATTGTAAAAGATATTGACTTCTTCTCGATGTGCGAGCATCACATGTTACCTTTCTACGGGAAAGCACACGTAGCCTATATCCCTGATGGGCATATTACAGGACTGAGTAAGGTAGCTCGCGTTATTGATATTTTCAGTCATCGCCTTCAAGTGCAAGAACGATTGACCGAACAAATTAAAGATTGCATACAAGACACCCTTCAACCTCTTGGTGTAATGGTCGTACTTGAAGCAAAACACATGTGTATGCAGATGCGTGGTGTAGAAAAGCAAAACTCCATTACCACAACAAGTGCTTTCAGTGGTGCTTTCAATCAGGCTAAAACTCGTGAGGAATTTATGAACCTCCTTCGGGGAGAGACAAAGAGAATATAATTAGCAACTAACAATCTACTAAAATCAAGACAGTTATGAAAAGTAAAATTAAAACACTCGCACTTATATTGATAGGTGCAACAACAGCATTTACAGTAAGTTCATGCTTAGGTGATAGCACAGACAATTATGAAGAGCGAAACGCTTTTGTAAATAAAGCTATGACAAGTTCTTTAGGAAATTGGAGTGGTAAATTAATTTTTTCAAATACCCTTAAAGTAAAAGAAGAAGAACCTGCTGTTACTTGGAATACCTCAAAAGACAAAGATAGTTATAAAATTACCATTTCTAATTTCCCCGTCAACAAGTTAGCAAAGAGTATCAAAGTGCCTGAAGTTACTGCAACTTCAAGCAATGAGCTAAAACTAGCTCATGATAGCTTAACTGCTTTAAAAGACGCACTTGCAGCTTTACCAAACGTAACCTACACAGCAGCGGTAGGAACTCTTTGGGGATATGTAAAAGATCCTTTATGGTGCTTTATGCCTATGCAGAATATTGATCTTACGCTGAAATTTATGGACAAAGAACACCACTATAAGCTTATGCAGTATAAGAACAATGCAGAACTAGATGCGTATGCTTACGCATATACAAGTGTTTATCAGACAACACCTGAATCAATGAAAATAAACGGAGTATTTAGATATTTAGTAGAAGTCGATGACAAGGGTAGACCCTCAAAAGAGGTTAGAGAGTTTTCTCCTTCTCAATTCTTCTTCACTTCAACAAGTCATACAAAATAATTAATGAAGTTTATCTCATGGAATGTCAACGGGCTACGTGCTTGTGTTGGCAAGAATTTTAAAGAAGACTTTGCGGCATTAGATGCCGACTTCTTCTGCCTACAAGAAACAAAAATGCAGGAAGGACAGCTTGACCTGTCCTTCCCCGGTTATGAATCGTATTGGAATTATGCTGATAAAAAAGGATATTCAGGTACTGCCATTTTCACAAAACATAAACCACTAACAGTAACGACTGGTATTGGTATTGACGAACACGATCATGAAGGGAGAGTGATAACACTTGAAATGGACGATTTCTACCTCGTTACAGTATATACCCCTAACTCGCAAGACGAACTCAAACGATTAGCGTACCGAATGCAATGGGAAACCGATTTCCAAGCATATCTCCACAAGCTTGATGAGCATAAACCTGTAATCGTTTGTGGTGATATGAACGTAGCACACGAGGAGATCGACCTTAAAAATCCAAAGACCAATCATCACAATGCAGGTTTCTCTGACGAAGAGCGTGAAAAGATGACTATCCTTCTCAATAATGGATTTACCGATACTTTTCGTTATCTTTATCCAGAACAAGTAACCTATTCATGGTGGTCGTATCGCTTTAAGGCGAGAGAGAAGAACACAGGTTGGCGCATTGATTATTTTTTGATTTCTAACCGATTAAGAGATCGACTTGAGGATGCTAAGATACACACAGAAATCTTTGGTAGCGATCATTGCCCTGTAGAACTCACCTTGAAGTAACCGCACCTTAGATGAAAATTCAAACGAAGGTACTCCTCTTAATGATTGCAGCCTTGGCTATCATTATGCTCTATGCTGCTATCCCTTTCGAGATAGCAGTGGGACACTTTCGACTCAAAAAAATACAGTTTCCAACTCTCTTTTATAAAGCTGATCCTAAACCTATTGTCGTAAAGAAAAAGAAACGATTTATACACAAACACCAAACAATTCTCTTCTTTGGCGACTCTATGGTGGAAGGTCTTTCACGTCGCTTTGGCGACTACTGCGGAGAGAATGGGCATATCCTCTATAGTGTTATTTGGTATAGCTCTACAACAGAAAAATGGGCTACCTCCAACGTATTAGAACATCTTATAAAAGAGTATCACCCTACCTATCTTATATTATGTGTAGGTAGTAATGAGCTTTTCGTCAACGACCTCGATCAACGCGAGGAATACATTCTTCAAATTATGAAGAAAGTAGGAAAACTTCCTTTCGTTTGGATTAGCCCTAACGATTGGAATGGGGACACTGGTATCGTTGACCTTATGAAGAAGCATGCAGGTGAAGGGCATTTCTTCGATAGCCGACCGCTAAAGCTCCATCGTGGCAGCGATCACTATCATCCTACATGGAAATCGGCTGCTTATTGGATGGATAAAGCAGCCATATACCTTGCTGGTAGGCAGTGTGCTGCTCCGCTCTATCTTCAATATCCAAAGCATCACCACAAAGCAACAAAAACCAAAATTTTCCCTCCTTCTTTTGAAGGATACTAAAGTATAAATATGCCCATAACAACACTTCAACAATGGCAATCACTCTTTACAACGGCTCATTGGTCGCTGTACTCCTTGCCGTTTATGGTGGTGTTTATCATCTTTTTTGCTGTCTATATCCAGTTTTCAGCACAAAAAAATATAGGACGCAAACTATGGGTAATAGCTTTTAGCTTTTTCTTTGCCACTATGATAAACCAATGGGGAGTAGTTTTGTTACCTCTTACTACAATCTTTTCATGGTATCTTACTAAGCAAATGATGCTCATAGAAGCAGGAAAGAAAAGAAAATATGTACTAGCCATAACTATTATCCTTGAGCTGTTACCACTTGCCTACCTTAAATATATGGGCTTTACTATAGAAATTGTACGCCAGATCTTCAACACCAATTTCTCCCTCCATGCGCTCTTTCTACCTATAGGAATTTCTTTTTATACATTTCAAGCCGTAAGCTATACCATAGATGTTTACCGCAAGCGTTTTGAGAGTACATGTTCATTGCTTGACTATACCTTCTACCTCACTTTCTTCCCACTGCTAATAGCAGGACCTATCACACGTGCAGAGGTGCTTATTCCACAACTTCGCAGACATCAACAAGCTAGCTCTACCCTCATTTATCGTGGGCTATGGCTTATCCTTTGTGGACTCGTTAAGAAATGTGTTATAGCCGATTATCTTGCCCAATATAACAACTTTATTTTCAATGATCCCCTTGCCTACACAGGCTTCGAAAACCTTATGGGCGTAATAGGCTTCTCGCTACAGATATATTGCGACTTTGCAGGTTATAGTGATCTTGCCATAGGTATGGCTGCACTCATAGGCATTCAGCTAAAAGACAACTTCCGCTTCCCTTACCAAAGTCTTAACCTCACCGAGTTTTGGCATCGTTGGCACATTGCCCTTTCCACTTGGTTTCGCGATTATCTATATATTCCTCTTGGAGGTAACCGCCGAGGGTTTCTACGCACCTATCTCAATAGCTTCATCGTAATGATTGTAGCTGGTCTTTGGCATGGTGCCTCATGGATGTTTGTTATCTGGGGGATAATGCACGGCGTGGGCTTAGTAGCTCACAAATACTTCTATAATCTAGGCTTAAAGAATATAAAGAATACCGCTACAATAAGTTTTTTTAGTTGGTTACTCACCTTTTCCTATGTTACCCTAGCATGGATTTTCTTCCGAGCACAAGATATGAACACAGCTATTGCTATTCTTTCGCAAATAGTCCACCACTTTAGTTTATCTTCAGCCCTACCCTTTCTCTATGCCCGCCCACTTTGGCTTTTCATCTTCCTCCTATGTCTCGACTTCCTTTCTCTACGCGAACATGATTATCAATGGGTTCAAATACGTTTCATTCGTTCCCATTGGATCTTAAAATTACTCATTTTTATCTTTGTCCTTCAGCTTGTTATCAATATTAGTCAGGACAATGTACAACCTTTTATCTATATGAAATTTTAAAAGAAGCTATATAGCTATCGTCGTTCCTTAAAAAAGCGTTGCATAAGCGCTTTACATTCGCTGTCCAAAACCCCACCTATAACATTTGCTTTAGGGTGTAAAGCTTTAGGAGCATATTCATGGTATCCACGTTTTTCATCAAGACATCCAAAAACAACACGCTTTATTTGCGACCAACCTAATGCACCAGCACACATAATACAAGGCTCTACAGTAACATAAAGCGTACAATCCTCTAAGTATTTTCCACCTAGCTCATTAGCAGCAATCGTAATGGCTTGCATCTCGGCATGTGCTGTTACATCGTGTAGGGTTTCTGTAAGATTATGTGCGCGTGCTATAATCTTATTTTTACACACAACAATAGCGCCAATTGGTATTTCTCCCTCTTTATATGCCTGTTTTGCTTCGTCTAAAGCACGCTGCATATAGTAAATATCTTTCTTTACAGTTTCTTCTGTACTCATATTGCAAAAATACTTGTTTTATTTTGAATATACACTAAAAAAACATATCTTTGTAAGTATAAAAAACATATAGAAAACATTATGGCATATCATAACGAACTAGGAAAATGGGGCGAGAATGTTGCTGCTGACTACTTACAGCGACAAGGCTACACTATTCTCTATCGTGATTGGAAATGCGGACATCGCGACATAGATATAGTTGCGGTAATGGGCGAAACACTAATTATTGTGGAGGTAAAGACACGCCGTAACGAAGTTTTTACAGATGCTGACACCGCTGTTGATGCTCAAAAAATAAAGTCGTTATCAATTGCTGCAAATGCTTTTATAAAACGATATGGGGGTGCTTACGATGTAAGATTTGATATTATAACAGTACTAGGAACACCAGAAAGCGAACCTAAGATAAACCACATCATTGACGCTTTCTTACCTTTTATATAAAATAGAATGATATTAAACAATGGGATTGTTTCAGGCGATAAAAAGTAAATTTATATCAAAACAAAGTACACCGACCGATTATAAAGTAGTACAGCTCACATCGGTTGATAGCACAAATACTTATCTTCGCACTTATACGCCAGAAGAAGGTGAGAAGATGACAATAGTGATTGCAGATTATCAAACAGCAGGTCGAGGACAAGGCACTAACGAATGGGAAAGTGAAAATGGCAAAAACCTACTCTTTTCTGTATTGGTTCACCCTTCACGTATTCCTCTTCGTCAACAATTCCTATTAGCCGAGGCAGGAGCTTTGGCTTTGAAGGAGGTTATCAATCAATATGTTCCAGAGGATATTACCTTAAAATGGCCCAATGATATATATTGGAAAGATAAGAAGCTAAGTGGCACATTGATAGAAACAAAACTATCAGGTGGACACATCAAAGACTTTGTACTCGGAGTGGGATTGAATGTAAACCAAACCAATTTTAAATCAGATGCTCCTAACCCTATTTCGCTTTGTGGAATACTCGGGCATGAAGTGGATCGTGAAACGCTCTTAACAGAGATCGTTACAGCTTTTCGCAAATACTTTAATTATATTGAGCATAGCGAATATGACGGTATAAGTGGGCTTTATCATGAAAGCCTTTACCGTAAAAAAGGGTTTTACCAATATAAAGACCAAAATGGGTACTTTGAAGGAGCCATTGTAGAAGTGGAAGATGATGGGCATCTTGTCCTACGTACCCGTGAAGGAATGGTAAATTCTTACTTATTTAAAGAGGTAGAATTTGTATTATAAGACGAAATTATTATAGTAAAGATATGGCAAGATTTAAACGCATTTTATTAAAGCTTTCAGGTGAAAGCTTAATGGGTAAACAAGGTTACGGCATTGATGCTGATCGTTTAAACGACTATGCACGTCAAATAAAGGAAGTGCAAGAAATGGGTGTTCAGATAGGCATTGTTATCGGTGGTGGTAATATTTTCCGTGGCTTGAGTGGTAGTCAAAAAGGTTTTGATCGTGTAAAAGGCGACCAGATGGGTATGTGCGCCACAGTTATCAACTCCTTAGCACTTAGCTCTGCTCTTGAAGCTATAGGCGCAAAAGCGAAAGTTTTCACCGCTATTCGTATGGAACCTATTGGGGAGTTTTATAGCAAATGGAAAGCTATCGAAGCAATGGAAAATGGTAACATTGCTATTATGTCGGGCGGAACTGGCAATCCTTACTTTACAACAGATACTGGTTCTAGCCTTCGTGGTATTGAGATTGAAGCAGATGTAATGCTAAAAGGCACTCGTGTAGATGGTGTTTATACTGCCGATCCAGAGAAAGACCCTACCGCAACTAAATTCTCTGAAATTACTTACGATGATATTTACAATAAGGGCTTAAAAGTTATGGATCTCACCGCTACCACTATGTGCAAAGAAAACGACTTACCTATCTATGTATTCAATATGGATATTATAGGCAACCTAAAGAAGGTAATGGATGGTGAAGACATTGGCACATTGGTTCACAACTAAAAAGTATTGCTTTGTTAAGCGCTAGAGACGATGCATCGCATCGTCTCTTTCTATATCACCTTATAACAATTGATCCCAATTAAGGCAATGCAAATAATGGATAAATCAGCACCGCAACAGCAAAATTCGATCAATCCCCTCCTATTGATCTAAAAGGCTATAAGCACCTATATACTTCTTTATACCTACCACACCTAGATAGGTTTGTTTAGTTCCAAGCACTAGTAATTTCTTTCCTTTAAGCTCAGGGTGATAAATCAAACCTAAATCATTCTTTATCGATGCAGTTACTAACTGAACAGACATTACCTTGTCCGCATCCGTTTCGCCACTAACATCAGCTAACAAAATAGACGAATCGTAAGAAAAAGGAGGTTCCCACTCGGCATATTTTATATTCTTTTTACAGTCGCCTACTATATAACCTACCACCCATACAGCAGCATCACCATAATTAGATTTAGAAAATTCAGAAACACTAAGAGGGTGGTTCTCATCATAACCTTTTTGGGTAGATGTTGGTCCGCTAGTAGATGAAGTACCATCGCTATGCTTTGGCTTTATCTTCTCAATTTTATCAGATGATTTTTCATCTTCCTCGATTATTTTTCCACACGAGCAGAAACAAAAATTGCACAAGCAAAAGAGAAGTATAGTAACTATTTTATACATACTAATAAGGTTAAAACTGCTCTGACAAAGGTATAAAAATGAATTATTACAGCCAAATCAAAATAAATGATTTTATCAAACCCCTAAAACCAAAAGAGGTTGGTGCAGGATGCTACCAACCTCGGAGTGATTTTAAAAGAAAGTCAAAATCACTAGAAAAAACATAGTGCAAATATAAACTAAATGAATAATATTTCCAAATAATATAAAGAAGAAAACGACCTCTTTAACATTGTAATCGCACACAACGAAAAAACTAGTACAATATAGAAAGGATTAAAAGCAGAAAACGAAAAAGAAAATCGGGCTTATTCATGGTGAACAAGCCCGATGTTATATGTGAAAATAAGATCTTTACTTTTTATAATTTTCTAAACCCTTATCGAGGAAGTCGAGATAAGCAGGTATATCTTCCTTATAAGAATAGCTGCCATTCAAAGGTTTACCCATATTATCCAATGGAACATAGAAAGGTTGAGCAAGATAACCAAACTTAGATTCCTCTAAATGGCTCCACTTATCGCCAATAGTACGCAAGGTGCGTTCGGTACCATCTGTACGTTTCACCTTAATAGGCTCCTTTAATGGAGTTTTATCATCTACATACAGAGAAATCAAGATGTAATCCTTCATAAGCTTATCGGCTACCCGTTTATCACTCCATACAGAAGCTTCCATCTTACGACAGTTTACACAGCCAAAGCCAGTAAAGTCGATCAAAACAGGCTTACCTGTAGCAGCCGCAGCACGCATACCCTCTTCATAATCGGTATAAGCTGCATGTACTGTTGTTGGAGCTAGGTTAAAGTCTTGTGTATTCATAGGGGGTGCGAAAGCACTAACAGCCTTACATGGAGCACCCCAAAGACCTGGAATCATATAAATAGTAAATGCTAGGGATACCAAACCAAGCATAATAGCAGGCACTGGCATTGGCTTACCATCAACATCATCGTGTGGAAACTTGAACATACCGATGAGATACAAACCAAGTAAACCGAAGATAGCAATCCAAAGTGATAGGAATACCTCACGATCGAGTAAATGCCAACCATAAGCAAGATCGGCTACGGAGAAGAACTTGAGGGCAAATGCCAATTCAATAAAGCCAAGCACTACCTTGATCATATTCATCCAAGAACCCGATTTTGGTGCTTGCTTGAGCCATGTTGGGAACAATGCAAAGAGCGTGAAAGGTAAGGCTAAAGCTAGTGCAAAACCAAACATACCTACAGCAGGAGCAATATAGTCGCCACTCGTAACAGCTTGCACCAACAATAAGCCTACTACAGGAGCTGTACAAGAGAAACTAACAAGTGATAAGGTAAATGCCATCAAGAAAATAGACAACAAGCCCGTCGTTGCTGAGGCCTTATTATCAACAGCATTACCCCACTTAGAAGGCAAAGCCAATTCGAACCAACCAAAGAAGCTAAAGGCAAACACAAGCAACATCAAGAAGAAGAAGATGTTGAAAGGTGCATTGGTAGCCAAGGCATTCAAACGTTGAGGGCCAAAGATAGCTGTAATAAGCAAAGCTAAACCCATATAGATAACAATAATCGAAATACCATAAGTAATAGCATCGCGAATACCTTTCTTACGATCGTCTTTCGCACGTTTCAAGAAGAAGCTAACGGTCATTGGAATGATAGGCCATACACATGGAGTAAGCAATGCTACTAATCCACCCACAATACCCATCAAGAAAATATACCAAAGCGACTGACTTTGACTGCCAGTCGTTTCATTAAAAGCTTTAAGCTCTTTTATAATTGGAGTCCACCACTGTGCTTCCACATCCTTCGATAACGCAGGGGCAGCAATAGGAGCAACTACAGAGTCGCCTGCTACCACCGCTTTTGCCATAGTATCTGTAGCAGCAACTGCAGGCAAAGCATCTAATGCGCTTTCGACTGTTTTGCCCTCACCAGCAGTTGTTTCCGCTACTGTTTCCTTTGCGGTAGGAGCTGTAGCTGGACCATTACCTTTATAATCAAACTCAACATCAGTAGGAGGCATACATTGCTCATCATCGCAAGAGCCATACTCTAGGAACCCCTTGATATGATAAGTTTTACCCGTAATTTTATATTTTTGAATGAAAGTTACTTTGTTTTCAAAATAACGTAACTTCATACTGAATACTGGATCGAACACATTTTTCTCTTGCCCACTAGCAATAAGCTTGCCTATAGGTTCGGCACCAACCGCTTTTTCGGTAGTAACTGTAGCGGAAATAGGACCATCAGCAGGTAAACCTGTAGAGTAAACATGCCAACCTTTATCTATAGTTGCTGAAAAAATAACATCCACCTCAGTAGGAGACACCTGCTTTTGCTGAACACTAAAATGTACTGGTTGCCCTTGAGCAAAACCGAGAACAGAGACAAACAGCATCACAAGCAATGATAGAATTTTAGTTGTCTTCATATTATCTAGTATAATGATTTTTGTTTGTGCAAAGATACTAAAAATATAATAAGAGGAGGAAGAGGAAATCTGTTAATAAAAAAAAATAGATTTAGATATAACGATTTGATATATTCATCTGACTATATGGTCAGTACATTTGTATTCTTTCACTCATATTTTTTTTACGATTGGTGATATATAATAAAATCATTTTTCTCCCTATGAAGCAACTTAAACTACTTACCATTGTTATTTCCTACTCTCTTTGTCCCCAGGGATAGTACGCATAGTTATAAAAATAGCTACAACTATTATTAGTAGGTTGAAGAAAATAGCGATCATAGCACCCGCTCTTATCATCACATTTTCTTGACGTCCCATCCATACTAGAAAAGCATCAAGAAAGTTAATCTTATTACTAGACATGCTAATTCCCATAAAGAGACCTGTTGAAATAGCCACTCCAATCGCAGCTCCAAGCGACGATGCCATCTTGAAGATACCAGAACCTACACCAGCATCGCTATTGTCTAAATCACTTAATGCCACATCAGTAATAGGGGTCGCAAAGAGTGCGAGACCCAATCCAAAGAAAGTCATGGATATGATAACGAGTACTTTGTATTGATGAGCCATAATGTGGGTAGGTAAAAGCAAAAGAGTAGCTATCATAACAAGTGATAGTCCCAACAGAATAGGAAAACGTTTACCACACTTCCGCATAATGACTTCACCTACGCGAATAAAGCTGACGAGTGCAATGCCATAGCCTAGTGTAAGCATACCTGCGGAACTCTCGTCAACTTGTGCCCCTTGTTGTATCAGCATCATAGCAATGATGAGTAAACCTGCCATACTATTCATACAGAAGTTCACAATGGTTGCACCACTGAATTTCTTACTCTTAAACAGTTGGAGGTCAATAAGGGCTTCCTTGCCACGTTTATTCTCTATACGATAGAATAGAGATATGCATACCAAGAAGATAACAGCTAGTAAGATAGTAGTAAGGCTTAGCCAACCCCATGCACCCCCGTTGATTATGATAATCATCAGCGAAACGAGCATCAATACTAAGATAAAGGATCCTAGATAATCAAACTTTGAAGGCGTGTTACTGGCTGGCTTTGGATCTTGAGGAAGATCACGTAAAAGGAAAACACCCAAGGTAGCTGTCAATGCGCAAAAAATGAAGATCCAACGCCAACCTTCAAAAAGTCCACTATTAAGATATTTAGAAATTAGTCCGCCAACGAAGGAAGCAAAGGCACCCCCACCCCATGTACCCATTGACCAAAGACTAATGGCACGTTGCTGTCGGTGTCCTTGCCAATATCGCTTAATCAAAGCCAAGCTAGTAGGCATGATAGCAGCACCAGAGACTCCCATAAGGATACGCCCTAAGATAAGCAGTGGTCCTGCTATACCCGAGAGAGGGACAACAGCAATAATGATTGATCCAACAATGCTGAGATAATAACCAATACGCAACACACGAGTATGTCCAAGTATATCGCCCAAACGTCCAATGACAACAATAAACATACCACAGACCATCGCCATAATTGAAACTGCAAAATTGAGCGTAGAACTATCCAAGTGTAGGCTTTTGCCCATTACGAGATTAACGTTTAGCATGCTTTGCGCAAAAAGCCAAAAGCCCAAAAGTCCGCAGATCATACCGACTAAAATTTTATCATTACCTTCAAATTGTACGGTTGTAGAAATTACCGATGAGGATTGCTTTGATTTGTCCAAGGTATTCATATAATAAATAGTTGTAAGTTAGTAATAATTGTGCGACCATTACTTTAAATATTGTTCATTATGTTGCAAATATAATATTTTTACTCATAAATAAGACAAAATACTTGATATATTCATCTAATTTTAACTAAATCACCTAAAGCGAAGATTTATATTCAACTCTTTCACCTTATATATACCCCTATTCTATTTTGAAAAATAAGTTATTTGTACAGAAGCTGTAACTATAAATATGTTGTATGTATTTTTCAAAATTGCTTATCAGCAAAGAAAAATGAGAAGCTATATATCTAGTAGTTAAAACAACAAAAGTAAAAGATTACCTTTTACAATCGCAAACATAAAATAATCCCTATTTCTCACAAAGAAAAATAGGGATATTTGTTATAGAGTAGATCTCACATTTGGTTTTAAGTGGCTTAACTTCTAACGAGTCTGCGAGCTGTAACTCGTTTAATATTTCTTATTTTTATACCAAAGTATTAATCACCTCTTCACGACTCTGTGGAAGGTAGTCGATTACAGGGATCTCAGGCATGGTGTAGCATCCTGGAGCTAGACGCATAGCGGCACGAGCACAGTTTACAAGAACCTGTGCTGTAAGTGCTGGGTTATTGATGCTCATATTGAACTCGAAACGCTGGTTCTGAGTTTTTCCACTCACGCCCTTGCGTACCATGTGCACACCGTGTCCCATGTCCTTAACATCATCAACGTTAGCTACAGCGAAAACGTGAGTTTCATCACTTGCAAAATATGGATCGGCCTTGATGAGCTTAGTTACCTCTTCAAGTTTAGCACCTTCTTCAAGTTCTACATATACCATACGACGATGAATGCCTTCGCCTAATGGGATAGTTACTGAAAGAGCTTCCTTAACACCTTCCTTTCCACGTACACAAACAGAGTGTCCCATTGACATACCAGGACCGAAGTTGGTATATGACAACCCCTTTGGAGCAAGACCTTCGAGAAGCACACGCACTACAGAGTCGGATCCTGGATCCCAACCTGCAGCAATAACGCTTACCTTACCAGCTTTCTTACAGTTTTCCATCTGTGCGGTGCGATATTCTAGGATACCTGTATGAATATCATACGAGTCGACGGTATGAATACCTAATGCAACTATCTTCTCTGCATACTCTGGACAACTACGAGTTGGAGCTGCTAGGATAGCTACATCAACATCCTTTAACTTTGTAATATCATCAACAACTGCGTATGGAGTAAGCTCTAAAGGTTTGTCTTTATCTCCTTGACGGCGTACAATGCCTGCTATCTCAAAATCGTTACTTGCTTCTAATGCCTCTACGGTAAACTGACCAATATTACCATAGCCTACAACTGCTGCTCTAATTTTCTTCATAATCTTTTTACTTTAAAACCTAATATCTTATTATCTTTGCTGCAAAAGTACATCAAAAAAGATATATTTCAATACTTTTCTCAAATTATCACCTTGCTAACCTACTGAAAAAAAGTTAAAATAAATTGAGATTGCGGTATAGAATGTGTCATAAATGTAAGAAGCATAAAAAGATGATAGAAGAAAAAGACTTTGCCAATATAGCACCTACTATTCGCCAAGCAGCTTTTGCGGCTAGCATAGCTGCTGGAGCAACAGAGTCGGACGCCGAGGATGTAGCACAAGAAGTGCTAATACGTTTTTGGCAAATGCGAGATCATCTTGACGAGTTTCGATCGGTAATGGCTATGGCTTCGCGCATTGCACATAATGAGACACTCAACCAAAAACGACAGCGAAGGAGCGTACCATTAGAGGAGCGACAGCAGCAAATAGCTTGTAATAACTTACCTGATGTTGCGGTGGAGGAAAACGAGAACTGGCAATGGTTAGAACAAAGATTGGGAAAACTACCTACAACGGAATACACCATATTAAAGATGCGACAGGTAGAAAGGAAATCAATAAAGGAGATAGCAACGCTGCTTGATCTGAAAGAAACTTCGGTTAGCACACTGCTTTCAAAAGCTAGACACACACTATTAAACGATATTAAAAGGAGGAATAAACAATGAATATCATATACAATAAGAATAAAATAGAGGCACTGCTTCATAAGTTCATGGAGGGACTTACCTCGATAGAGGAAGAGGAAGCTTTAGGGGCTTACTTCCGCTCGGAAGAGAATATTCCTCAAGAATGGGAAGCGTATAAGAAAATGTTTAGCTATTTCGATGATGGAATGCCAAATAGGGTAAGCGAAGAAATAATCGTACCTAAGCAAAAGAAAGACAGGCTATGGATGAAAATAGCAGCTACTGTGGTACTGGTGGTTTCGGTTGCTACAACTTTTATCATATATAATAGAGGCATAGAAAGAGAAAAAGAAACGGTAGCGATAACGGAGAGTATTAGAAAACAGGTAAATCAGGAGACAAAAGTGGATAAACCGCTTATAATTGATGTACAGCCAAAAGCTACTGAAAACATAAAAAAGACGGCAAAAGTAGCCCAAAAAGTAAAGGAGCAAAAAATAAAGGAAAAGGATTGTAAGTCTACGCTCAAAAATGTGAAATCAGTTGAAGTAGATGAAGAATTTCTCTCAAACTATGAACTGAGCGAGGAAACAAAACGTATCATAGCTCAAAATATTGCTGAAATTCAGCAAGAAGCAGAGCATGCAAAAACCGAACTTTGCATCGCACGTGCAGGAGCAATGGGCTATGTCCCTATTACAAACGAAGATGGATCTATCGAATATAAAAAAGAAAATGTAGAATCAATAAATGTTATTGAATTATGAAAAAGACTAGAATTTTTATGCTGGGGGTCGTCGTTTCTATGATGCCGTCAGTGATGCAAGCGCAAGAGCAAATACAAAAAGCTATTGATCAGTTTGTTAGCAGTAATAAAGTGTCGTCGTATGTCATTGAGCATAACGATGGTAACGACTCGCGCGACTTTATGAAAGAATACAAATTCTGTTTAGACAAACATTCGGGCAAACAGCTAGAGCGTCTTAAGAAGGCTTTCTTGAGCGATAGAAAAGGGGCTTATTTGCAAATTCAAAACAACAAGAACAGCAAGAGAACCCTTAGATCAATCGCTGGAATAAATAATCAAAACATTGAAGTAGGATCGTCGCTTTACGATAATAATATTCAGCAGTATTATATGGACACTAAAGATCCTACACGTAGATATGCCTATGCGATGGAATGGACGGAGAAAAGAAGTGGCGCTGTTGAGGGTAGACTTATTGCGGTATTATCAAAAAAGCCTGGACAGAAAAATCAAAAGCGTTCGTACATTATAAAGTTTGATGAAGCCGACTCGATATTAAATAATGCAGATTGGGACAAACTGAATAATATTGATTGGAGTAAAACGAATGTTATAACAACAGGACCTTCTGAAAACTTTCTCGCAACATTCATCAACTATCGACGACTGATTGGCAGAAGTCCCAATTCGTCGGCTACTCCCTACTACGTTAATTCGCTTTATAAAGCGTGTAAAAAGGCTCCAAAACTAGATGTCCACGAAAAAAGGATGGTAACAAAAGAGTTGGATCGTCTGTGCCAAGTGGTGAAAGATAACTTCTTAAAGGAAATGATACTCAGCGCAAAGAGATACATTAATACAAAATAATTGTTTGCTAAAATTATAATAAATCCAAAAATATTTGGCGCTTACGATATTAATATTTATCTTTGCATTAGTATAAATTAAAACAGAAACATTATGGCAAAGAAATTAGAAGTATATAAGTGTAAGGGATGCAACAATCTTGTTGAAGTATTAATCGACTCTGAAAAAGATCTATGCAGCCACCAGCGAGTTGTAGAGAACACTACAGACGCAGCAACAGAAAAGCATGTTCCTGTAGTGGAGAAGATCGAAGGCGGATACCGTGTAACAGTTGGTTCTGTAGAACATCCTATGACAGAAGAGCATTCTATCCAATGGATTGAGCTAATCACAGAGAACAACGAAGTTCTACGCAAATATCTTTCTCCTTCTGAGAAGCCTGTAGCAGAATTCAAGACCGATGCTAAAAACGTTTACGCTCGCGAATATTGCAACCTACACGGCTTGTGGAGATCTAAATAAGTATTCTCACATACAAACACAAATAGCCTCTTTCTACAAAAGGAAGAGGCTATTTTCATATTTTTTCAAAAACTTCCATTGTTCTGGGTCAGCGGATTTTTCCAGTTGGTAAAGCAAAGTAGTGAACATAAAGTTCATACCTTTGCCGTATGAAATCAGCCGCATTAAAAGCAGAATTTCCCGCTTCGCTACTTCTATGGAGAGAGCGAGGATGCCATCAAGATACAAATTTGGATTACCTTGATAGCCAACTTACTGCTCTGTGATGTGTTGAAGAGGCTGCTTCGGATCCATCACCGATGCCGTTATTCAGGGAATGGGGCTTGGAATTAAAAAATCATGCTTCAACACCATAAAATAAGGGGCTGAAGTATGAGTTATAAGGAATATAAA
>QWCU01004614.1_pt1 | contig 56822 bp, 45 predicted proteins | sample 1972601 | NCBI WGS metagenome assembly QWCU01 (sample SAMN09866700, study PRJNA288562) | Human vaginal metagenome isolate pre2_vaginal, whole genome shotgun...
AACATCACCAAGAGCCGCATCAACCTCAGCCTGCAAAGCACCCTTATCAACAACATTATTAACACTAGTATTATTCGAATCATTAACACCAACACCAGTATTGTCACCAACACCACTGCCACTATTAATAAGTCTGTTATAAGCATCAATCAACTTTTGCTTAGCATCACGAAGCCTACGAAGAGCCTGATCAACCTGAGCTTGTGTAGCATTAGGATCCTTAAGCACACTATTCGCATCATTCAACGCCTGCTGATACTCTGCCAGATCAGCAGCCTTACCAATAATGAACGGAATCGACTTACGGAAGTCAGGATCATTGTCAGCTTCAGTGTTCAAATCAGACTTATCGGTCTTGTGTGAATCAGTAAGCTTCTGCTTAGCATCCTGGAGCTTCTTCAAAGCCTCGTCAACCTCAGCCTGAGTTGCATTAGGGTTCTTAAGAACTGCATTAGCTTCATCCAATGCGCGCTTATAAGCCTCAGCCTCTGGGCTTCCTGCAGCATTCTGATACTCAGGAGACTTAGTAAAGTCAGAATCCTTACCAGCCTCAGTATTCAAATCAGACTTATCAGTCTTATAGCCTTCAGTAATCTTCTTCTTAGCAGCTTGCAATGCATCTAGAGCATCGTAAAGCTGCTTTTGAGTTGGAGCCTTATCCATGCCTTCTGGAAGCTTGGTCTTTGGCTTGCCAGTAGTACGGTCAAATGCATCGAGAAGCTTCTTAGCAGCCTTAAGCTTCTCGTTGTATTCTTCGAGTGCCTTCTTTGAATCTTCATCACCCTTAGCCTGAGCATTCTTGAACTCAGGAGTGTTCTCGAATACGTCATCACGCTTGTCTTTGTCGCCGTCCTTAGACAGGTCGACTTCTTTTTGAAGCTCAACAGGACTGGTCTTGTAGTTAGCAAGAATCTTATCCTTAATTTCTTTCAGATTATTAAGAGCCTCGTCAACTTCTTGCTGAGTTGGGATATCCTTTTCACCAGACTTTGGTTTACCGTCATCACCGAACTTTTCAAGCAAAGTCCTAGCTTTCTTCAACGCTTCCTTATAAGCAGAGATGTCAGCATTATCTGACTTGCCGTCTTCAGCCTTCTTAGAATCAGCGTTCTTGAACTCAGTAGTAGCCTCAAAGTCAGCATCCGCTACTGTGCCTCCGTCAGCAGTAGACTTTGCAGACTCATCCTTCAAATCCTTAGCATTAGTCGTAAAGGCATCATCGATAGCTTTCTTTGCCTGTTGCAAGTCATCCAAAGCTTTCTTAACATCAGCATTAGTTGGCTTTTTATCTGAATCAGCATTCGGATCTGGATTATTCACCTTGTTAATAAGATCCTGCGCAGCCTTAAACTTCTCGTTATAATCTTGAAGCTTCTTGGTGGCAGAAGTATCAGCCGTTGCATCATTACCAGTTTCGGATTGCTTCTTATACAGAGCATTCTTGTACGGAATCGACTCCTCAAATGGAGGTGTTACAGGCTTGCCTGTAGCATCCTTGTCGCCAACCTCCTTTTCAAGAGGATCAACAACAGTCTTGTACCCGTTGGTAACTGTATCCATGGCTGCTTGCAGGGTCTTAAGAGCTTCATCGACTTCCTGCTGAGTCTTGCCAGTTGGATTATCAATGATGTCCTTGGCTTTCTTCAAAGCACTGTTTTCAGTGGTCTCATCCAAAGCTCCAACATCAGTTTTAGCCTTGGATTGCTTCTGCGTATCAGAGGAGTCATCTTTAAGAGCTGACGCATTCTTATACTCAGGAGTCTTCTTAAAGTCACCATTCGCAAAATCTTTAGCAGCGGTTAGCGCATCAAGATTGGTCTTGTAACCATCAGTAATAGTTTGCTTTGCCTTCTTCAAAGCCTCAAGCGCCTCGTCAACCTGCTTCTGCGTTGGGCGTTCACTGTTCTTCTTGCCTGAATCAGTTGCAGCCTTTACAAGTTCACGTGCTTTCTTGAGTGCATCCTTGTAAGCAGTAACATCGTCATTGTCCTTGTTACCTTCGCCCTTCTTAGCGTCTGCGTTCTTGAACTCTGGCGTGTTCTCGAAGTCGTTTTCACCGACGGTTTGCGCGGTGTCTGCTTTAGACTTTTCTGCCTCAGTCTTAAGCGCATCGACGTTCGTCTTGTAATCATCAAGCGCTTTACGCTTCTTATTTAGCTCTGTCAAAGCATCGTCAATCTGCTTCTGAGTTGGCTTAGCGTCGAGAGGCGTATTAGTATCATCGTGCTTTGAGAGCAACTCCTGAGCTTCGGCTAACGCCTTGTCGTAGGCTTTCTTGGCTTCCTTAGCAGCGTTGTTCCTGGTGTCATCAGGCTTGCCATCAGCAGTTAAGAAGTGAGGATCAGATGCGTTGCGATATGCGTCGGAATCCTTTGTGCCCTCGACGGCAGGATTTGCACCCTCTGCGTCTTTACCGTTCTTATCAACACTCTTCTTCAGTGCTTCAACGTTAGTATCTTGAGCCTTAAGAGCGTCACGCTTCTCATCAAGCTTCTTAAGAGCCGCATCCACCTGCGCCTGGGTAGCGGTTGGATCCGTCAAAAGCTTCTTAGCATCAGCAAGCGCCTCGTCGTAGTCTGTAGCCTTCTGCTTGATATCAGCGTATCCAGAAGTATCTTCATTGCCATCAGTACCCAGCTTGTGCGGATCCTTAGCATTCTTATACGCTGGATCGTGCTGAGTATCGGTATCCTTGTTGATGGATTCCTGCAGCTTATCGGTCTTAGTCGCAAACTTATCCAGTGCCTTCGCTGCTTCGTTCATTTCCTTAAGGATTGTGTCAACATCCCTGTTCAGAGGCTCACCGTTCTTGTGCGCCTGAATACCTTTCAGGTAGTCCTTATCGTTAGGGTCGCCATCTTTCTTCGGGATATTGCTATCAGGAATATCCTGACCATTTGCTTGATCCTTTGGAAGCTTGTTAGTAATCGCATTATGTAGCTTTTCAGCTGCATCGTCATAAGCCTTCTTAGCTTTCTTAGCAGCTTCTACATCAGCTTTTTCTGCTTCACTAGGATTTTCCTTTTCGGCAAGAGCCTTCAAGTTCTGGTACGCAGGGCTAAACTTTATAGCAATGTCATTAAATGCAGCTGCAGAAAGCTTAGAAGTGTCCGTTGCGTAGGTGTCGATAATCTTACGCGCGGCGATAAGCTGGTCTTTAACTTTGTTAACCTCGTCTTGCGTTACCGTACTATTCGGCTTATTAAGCTCCGTCATCAAATCTTTTGCAGCGTGGTAAGCGTCGTTATAGGCTTTAAAGTCCTTCGCAGCCTGAGAATCCTGACCATCAGCCTGCGCCTTATCAAACGCATTGAAATAGGCTGGCATTAGATAGCCACTGAAGTTGTCTGCAAGCGCTTTGCCAAGATCGGTTTTATCGGTAGAGTATTTGTCGGAATGAAGTGCGGTTTCAGCAGCTTCAAGCGCTTTCTTGGCGTCCTCAACATCTTTCTTGGTGGCTTTGTCGTTTGCGAGGACGTCTTTAGCTTTCTTTAAAGCGTCATCGTAATTCTTAACAGCTTGCTGAGCAGCAGTGTCATTAGTCTTATTCTTTGCATTCTTATAGAATACACTCTGCTTGCTGTCGTCATTTGGATCAGGATTATCGAAGCTCTTTTGCACGGCAGCGTCAAGAGGAGATTTGTCTGTTGCATTCTTGTCGAGCGCATCCTTAGCTTTCTTAAGATCCTCAATAGCTTTGTTTACATCCTTTTGAGAAGCGTTTGGATCCTTAGAAAGTTCGTTTGCCTTCTTAACAGCTTCGTCATACGCCTTGCGCTCTGTCTCGTTAGAGTTCTGGTAAGTCGGGTCGGCTTTAGTCACATCCTGTGCACCCTGATCGTTCTTGCCCGTGTTCACCTGACCATGCTCAGCAATAGCAGCGTTAAGCTTATCCTTGTTAGTGGTGTACTTATCAAGCTCCTTACGCGCAGCATCGAGCTTTGCCTTAGCATCGTCAACAGCCTTTTGCGTGGCATTCTTGTCTTCCTTTACCTTATTGGCTTCAATCAGCGCGTCATCGTAAGCTGTCTTGGCTTTCTTAGCAGCTTCGTTCTTGGTGGTATCTGTATTGCCGTTAGCATCCTTGAAGTCAGGCTCAGTAACATTCTTATATTTATCGCTTGCCTTCGTACCAGTTGTAGCTTGCTGACCTTGAGCAGGTGTTCCATCTTCATCAATCGACTTATTCAGCTCTTCCTTCTTGGTAGCATCACCATCAAGAGCCTCGCGCGCATTATTCAAAGTAATAGTCGCGTTATCAACCTCAGCCTTAAGCTCTTCGGTTAAATCAGCATCAGTTTTGTTACCAACTTTTTCAAGCGTTTTTTTAGCAGCATCAAGCGCCTTATCGTACGCATCTTTCTTCTCAGCAGACGCGTTGTAATACTTAGACTCGGTTGGAGTCTTCTTGTCAGCAGCAAGCTTGTGATCGCCAATCGACTTAGAAAGATCATCCTTCTTATGATTCGTCTGCGGTACAAACACCACGTTGATACCCTTAGGAGTATTGCGCAAATTATACTTGTTCTCGCCATACACGTAGTTGTAGTAATACAAGCTATAAGGCTCAATAAACAAGCGCCCGAGCATGAATTTGCCTGTTTTACCAGCAACGTTTACCTTTTTGCTGTCATCGTCAAACGTAAAGTCGCCTACACTTGACTGCTCGTCACCCATCTTCTTGTTGGAGTTATCAACAGGTTTTGCAAAACCCGCCATAGCTACTACCATTAAGCTTAACAAGATTTAGAACACCAATTGGCTCTCCTTTGTCGTCAACCGTGTAAGACCTGTGAGTACGTCTAGCTTGCCCGTTCGAACCTTCTCGCTTAACAGTATCAATCTCAGTTCCAAGAAGATTCTCTCGCAACTGTGGGTTATCAGTCTTCACATCAGACTTTACAGTAGCTTTCAATAAACCAAGTACGGCTTTCGTATTGATTTGCTCGCCTTTATCTGGATCGTAACGGTAAACCAGAGTCTTGCCATCTTCCATCCAAGCAAGACCTTCATCGCTTGTGCGCCCACTAATCTTGTTATTGCTAGCCTCCCAGCTAAGCGTGTAATCCTTGCGCAAATCAATCAAACGCGTAAGCTCATGCTTCTGAATGTCGGACTCAAACTGAGCATATGCTTTATCGGTTCTGATAGTAACGGTAATTTTATTTTCATTCATACCGTTGGAAATGCCCGTGTTCTGACCACCACTTGCAGTCGTATCTCCCGTAAGATACTCAAGCGAAATCTGCTTTTCGTAGTCTTTTGCACTTAAACCAAGCTCTTGATTGTCTTTATTAGCTTCGTAAATAGCTTTCTTGATTTGCTTCAACTCAGCTTGCGAATAGCCCAAAGGATTAGCAACAACCACTGCCTTAACCTTCGAGGTATCAGAATCACTTGGAATTGCAACTTTATCAGTAGCAACTCTTGTAAGCACTAAGTCTCTCAAAGGAATCTTTGGATCATCTTGCGGACTTAATCCATCAAAGTCGATTGTCGCATTGCCATTGTTATCAAACGTAACTTTGTCGGTAGATACGCCGTTAAGTTTTGCAAGATTCTTTCTGATTTGAGTCTTTTGATCCTCTGTAAGCTTGCTAAAATCAACTGTATCCACAACCGGCTTCTCAATGCGAGTGCTATAGCGCACTACAGTAAGAGGTATTTCCGGAGACTTCATTCCCAAATCTGTTACAAGATACGTTTTAAGCTTTCGCTCGCCAAATGAGTAATCATCACCATTCTTATTATTGATTTCTTTGAACATAGCTTCGTCATAAGAACCCATGCCCTGCGGAATTTTTGCGTCTACCGTATCTGGAGTGTTATTAACAGTGTTTTCATCAACACGTAAGCCAACACCCGCTGACTTACTTTGAGCAACAAGCTGATCAGCTACACTGCTACCAGACTTATGTTTAGTAGGAAGATTTACTGCTTTGTGAAGTACTTCTCGTACTTTGTCTGCCGACAATCTCTCGTCATACTTTAAAACGATTGATCCTGCTGTTTTTTGGCGGAACAAGCGTTGCAACACGGAAGTTATTAGATGTTTGGTCATGCTGCAAATTAGTCTTATCGTAATACAAGAAGATTGAGCGATTTGCGCAATAGCCTTGACCCGAAGATATGCCGCCATCCCTGAATGGCTGCTGCATAATCAAGTCCACGCTACCGTCAGTATTCGTCTTTAACTCGTAAATTCCAGAATAACTTTGGTGCATTTCATCTACACGATTAGAATCGAATTCGATGATTTTCTTGTAAGCTTCAGGATCATCAGTATTAATACTATCTTTTGAATCTGGAAGAATTACTACGCGTACAACCGGCTTGCCATCCGCACTCTTTGGCAAATGGTACACAACTTTCTGCTTTTCAAGTTGTGTATCAAACGTGTTGCTAGGAGTTGCCCAACCATAAATGTTTGGCAGATTTTGTGAAAAAACTACCTCATCAGGATTGTGCTCTGTGCCAGCGCGATCTTCTTCCTGAGGTACTGTGCTTGCAGGAGTCTCAGGTTGCTTATTTTCATCTAGCGAACGCTTTGTACGACTCTTCTTTGCAACATTTTCTGCAGGTGCGTTATTTTCCGCAGTGGCGCTACTGGTTGTATTAGTCTTATCAGTTGCAGGAGTCTTATTGGTAGTGGTCTTACTATCTACAGACTCAGTGCTCGCAGTATTCTGCTCAGCGATTTTCTTCTGCTCAGCATTATTCTCAATTTGCTTCTTATCTTCAGCCTTTACTACAGACTGCGCAGAAGCATTCTTATTGCTAGTTAAATTCGGCTCAATCTTAGACTTGTTATCCTGAGTCTCGGCAACCTTATTATCAGTCTGATCTTTCTTAGACTCAGAAGGCTCAGTTTTCTTAGAATCCTCATCCTTAGAAGCCTCATTCTTCTTAGTAGCCTTAGAATCATCAGAAGTCTTAGAATTACCCTTATTAGCATCAACTAAATTCTGCTCTTTTGCTGTATCAGTATTTTTAACAGGCGCAGGATTCGCCTCCGCCGCCATTGCAGGAGTTGCGCCAAAAGCAATCGCAGCGCTAGCAATTACGCCAGCAGCACCAGCCGAAAGAGCAGCCACCTTACGCATATAAACAGCCTTTTCAATCGCTTTACTTACTACAGCATCTAACTTCACAGTATTCGCATGCTTTCTGGATTTTGATACCATGATATACTTCTTTCACTTAGTAATCCGATAACGAGGCAGATTCGCATGCCCGCCTATAGACATGCAAAATGCAAATTTTCAATAACGCTAATTTAAAATTTTCATAGCTCACGTTTATAAAATCGCAAGCTATCTTTGTTAGGTTATTATAACAATTTAAAAATTTTTTTGAAGTCAAATAACATATGTTTAAATCAAAAAAGCCTATAGTACCCCCCCCCCCCCAAGCCATATTTTTCAACGATTTTAGGGATTAATATTTTTTTGTAAATATTTTGAATAGGGGCGTTTTTTCACAACTTTTCATTAACCAATCTAAACATTTGTTATGATACAAATCACATTTTTAGACCCTCTGTAGTGGGTTTTTTACTTTTATCCCGCGTTTGTTCCCATATTTGGTATTTCGATAAACAAACGCGGGAATACCCCTCGCGAACGTAGAAACACCCAGCCCTCGCGCAACAACAAACAAGGAATATCGCTCGCGCGGATTAGCCGCGCTCACGTCTTCGCCGCATGTAAAGTCCACTGGACTTTACGTTTGAGCGGCTCAGCGCTCCGAATTGCCTTTTCGCGCTACGCTCTAAGCGAAAAGGCAGGTCGTCGCGCAAGCAAGGTAGAGNTCCTCCGATGGTGATTCATCGAATGAAGAAGAAAAATCTCGAATATCGGTGATAAAAACCACGCAAAAGTCCTAGATATTCAGAAGGTTTGATGTATTTCTATACGAGCAATAAAAGAGGAGCGTAGCGACGGGACTTGCGAGGAGAGAAATACATCAAACCTCGCGCAACAACAAATGGGTAATATCGCTCGCGTTATATTTGCATCACGAGCGAGACAAATCTAACGAAATTAAGCCAAAAAACGTTACAAATATCTCATCAATGATGCAAATATAACGAATTTGGGTCAAAAAACGTTACAAATGCCTCACGAGCGAGACATATGTAACAAATCTTGGGAAAAGCACAAAGCGCCCATGCAGGTCGATTCGCACGCAGAATAATAAAAAGCTCTGTGTGAGTCACAGCAAGTAAAACTCGCCACAACTCACACAGAGCCAATGCTTAAGATCAATCCAAATGGATTGCCTCCCAACGCAAATACAACGCAAATCCTAAAAAAACTCGCAACACTCGCGTGGGAAGCTGGAACACGTTTAACTACTCAGCTACAACCTTAACAGTAAAGGAAGCGCTGATTTCTGGGTGAAGAGCCACAGTTGCTGGGAATTCGCCAGTGGTCTTGATTGCAGCAACGCTAATAGCGCGTGCTTCAACGGCGGCCTTTGGTGCCAAAGCAGCAGCAATCTTATCGGCGGAAATACCACCGAAGAGCTTGCCAGACTCGCTCACCTTAGCGGCGATTTCTACAACAGTACCTTCGATTGCTGCCTTAGCTGCAACAGCCTCTTCGCGAGTGGCAACAGCCTTAGCCAAGCGAGCGCGGCGCATTGCTTCAATCTGGGAAGCAGCACCCTTATTCCATGCAAAAGCTAAGCCTTGTGGAATCAAGTAGTTACGTGCGTAACCAGCCTTAACAGTAATAACGTCACCAGAGTGACCCAAGTTTGCAACGGTCTTGGTGAGAATAACCTTGGTTTCTGCCATGTTCTTATCCTCTCAATCAGCGACCAGTGGTGGCGTATGGGAGCAAAGCCATTTCGCGAGCGTTCTTAACTGCCTTCGCGATCTTGCGCTGTTCCTGTACGGTTACACCAGTAATACGACGGGAACGAATCTTGCCGCGGTCCGAAACGAACTTGCGCAGCAAAGCAACGTCCTTGTAATCAATTTCAGTAATCTTGGCAGCCTTCAAAGGATTTGGCTTCTTTTTGAAAGGCTTGACCGGTGGTTGCGGCCTCTTACGTGACATAGGATGTCCTCTCTCAAATGCGTTATAAACATTTATTTTTGTTTACACGCTAAACTGATGTTTTTAAGTTTATAAAAGTCAATTTTTAGTTAGATTTTAAATCAAATTCTAAATTATGTTTTAGATTAGACTAACAAGCGCCCAACCAGATAGTCGCAAGCAACCGCGGATTAACCGCCATTATCTCGCCTAGTAAGCTAGTAAACTAGAACTCTGGCTCTTCGTCTGATCCACCAAAATCGGAGCTAGCTCCAAACGTTGCAAATCCGCCATTTGATGGAGCAGAAGCACTCCACGGGTCTTCAACGTTTACGCCCTGATTAGCGCCATTTTGCGCATTCATTCCAGCACCAGCAGCCGCACTATTCGCATAATTTGCGCCGCCAGCATAACCGCCAGTGTATCCACCAGCATTCATACCAGCTCCAGCACCAGCGCCCTGATTGAATCCATTATTGTTCCCAGCAAAACCGCCTTTAGAGCTCAAACGATTAACTTGAGCAGTAGCAAATCGCAGGGATGGCCCAATTTCATCAATCATCAAATCGATGCTGTATCGCTTTTCGTTGCTGTTTTTATCAACGTAGTTGTTTGCACGCAATCTGCCCTGAACAATAACACGCATTCCCTTTGTAAGCGTTTGCGCGCAATGCTCAGCTAAGTCTCCCCATGCAACACATCTAAGCGATAATGGTGTGCCATTAATGTAGCTATTTGTTCTTCTGTCAAAAGTCGAAGAATTAGACACAATTGTGAAAGAAGTTCTAACACTGCCGTTAGAACTGGTGGCAGTTTCTGGCTCTTTAGCCAAATTTCCAATCACCGTTATAACAGTTTCTCCAGCCATTGCAGCCTCATTCCCTACTTTAAGACTTTTCTTACTTTGAGATTTTAGAACAAAAATCCAACTTTATTTTGACTTTACTTTGCGTCCTTGCGAAGAATCTTCGTGCGGACTACAGATTCGTTAAGATTCAAAACACGGTCAAGCTCGTCGCTAAGAGCTGGCTCAGCAGTGTAATTCACTACAACGTAGTTGCCTTCAGTCTTGCCGTCAATCTCATAGGCAAGCTTACGACGACCCCAGTAGTCGGTACCGTCAACGGAACCGCCCTCTTTGGTGACAAGCTCAAGATACTGCTCGGTCAACTTCTTAAGACCGCGCTCATCAAGCTCTGGATCGGCAATGAACATCAGTTCATACTTATGTGCAGACATCACCCACCTCCTTCGGACTATTCGGCTGTGGAATTTCCACAGCAGGAGTGTGTTTGCAAATCGTTCGCAAATTAAGTTATTACGCAATATTTTTTGCAAATTTAATTTTACGAACAACCTGTTAAGTCTACATCATGCTGGCGACTCGCCACCGCGCAGCTAATCAACAACACTAATGAGCGTAAATATTTCTGTGTTTCATGTCTTCTGGAAGTGCGTTTCTAAGCGAAACAAGCGATCCAGACCTGAACACAGACCTAATTCCAGCAGCAAGAAGAGGTGCAATCGAAAGAACCGTCATATTCTCTAAGCGCTTTTCTTCTGGAACAGGAACAGTGTCTGTCAAAATGATTTCGCGAGCTCCGCAACCTTTAAGTCGCTCTACGGCAGGTCCTGAAAGAAGCGCATGAGTTGCCACCAAAGTAACAGACTTCGCACCTGCTCCTCTAAGCGTGCGCACAGCTTCGCAAATCGTGCCGGCCGTGTCAATCATATCGTCTACAACAATGCAATCTCTGTCTTGAATATCGCCAATAATTCCGTGCGCTTCCGCGTGATTTGGCCTTGTTGTATCTCGAGTTTTGTGAATAAACGCTAACGGCAATCCACCAAGCTTTGCGGCCCACTGCTCCGAAACCTTGATTCGTCCAGCGTCTGGGGAAACAATCGTAGTGTTTTCTAGGCTCATAGTGTTACGAACGTAATCAATCAACACTGGCATTGCTGTTAAGTGGTCTACAGGTCCGTCGAAGAATCCCTGCTCTTGAGCCGCGTGCATGTCAACGGTAAGAATCCTTTTAGCTCCAGCGGAACGGAATAAGTCAAACATAAGTCGCGCTGTAATTGGCTCACGACCTTGATGCTTTTTATCTTGACGCGAATACCCAAAGAAAGGTGCTACAACGTTTATGCTTCTAGCGGATGCTCGCCTTAAAGAGTCAACCATAAGCAGCTGTTCCATAATCCAATTGTTGATTTGGATCGGTGTGCGCTTGCAAAACAAAAACGTCTGCGCCTCGAACTGGCTGCGTAAAGCGCACATACATTTCTCCGTTTGCAAAATCGTAGGCAGTTGTTTCTAGAACGTCTATTCCAAGGTATTTGGCAGTTTCTTCCGCAAGTTGCGGATACGCTCTACCCGTTACCAGCATCATTTGCTTTTTTGGAGTGCCTTCAAGAATTGTTGACATATCTGCCTTCCCATTTGCAAAATCTGTAAAAACGCATACTAACCTAGTCTATCAGCATACAGCGCCACTACTCAAACGCACGAACCACCTGTTGCGCGCTGCCGTAAGACGATTGCGCTCCAAATCCTGTTGCTGCGTACGCAGAAACATATGTTGCCACTTGCGCACTTTGAGCTAGACTAAATCCAGCTGCAAGTCCTGCCAAAACGGTTCCCATAAATGCGTCACCGCATCCCGTGGTGTCTACTGCAGAAACTTTTTGCGGGCATATGCGAACAGCCTTTTTACCATCTTCCGTATTGTAATCTAAAACAACAGAGCCTTCTGCACCAAGAGTCACAACTGCCTCGTCGAAACCATACTCGTGCATAATGCGCGCCGCATCAAACCAGTCAAAATCATCCCAATTGCCATCTTCTGGCTCGTGAATTTTAAGTAATTGCGCCATTTCATGCTCGTTTACAAGCAGTATGCTTGCGTTTTCAATCAACTCGCGTGGCAGCTCGCTTACAAAAGGCGAATTATTAAGTAAAACTTTTACGCCAGCTGTGCGCGCAATTTTTGCAGCCTCCGTTACAGTTTCCATTGGGCTTTCAAGGCACAATCCTAAAACGCTTGCACTGCTAATAGCCTTCTTAACATCTTCTTGACTAATATATTCCACACTTACTTTTGCATTAGAACCTGGAGCATAGACGATTGTGTTTTCGCCAGCTTTTGCATCTACTGTTATTACTGTTGCGCCACTTTTTATGCCTTCTACACGTAAAATTTTAGACGTGTCTACACCTGCAGATTCTAGCGTGTTAAGAAGGAATTCTGCGTTTTCGTCGCTGCCTACAGCACCAAACATTTGCACATTCGCGCCGATTTTTGCTGCAGAAACGGCTTGATTACCAGATTTTCCTCCTGGTAGGACTCGCAAATCACTTCCGTTTACAGTTTCTCCAGGATTTGGAAGACGGTCGGCAACTATTGTGTAATCTGCGTTCATGGAACCTACTACAGCAACACGATTTTGACTTTCTCCTATTTTTTTAAGCGCGTTAGCAAGATTTTCGTTGCTTAACGGAGTAGTTTTTTCTATCATAGAAACCCTTTCATAAATATTCATAAATATTCACAGATATTCACACAATTTTAGACGTCGTCACTTTTAGACGACATCGCCCTAATTTTTAAAGCTATGCACAGGCGCTGGAATTCGCCCACCGCGCGAAACGAATTCCTCGCAGCTTTCGGTGTTTACTGGCATAATCGGAGCATACCCCATTAAACCGCCAAAATTGGCCATTTGCCCAACGCTTTTCCCTTCCACAGGGATTATGCGCACAGCAGTTGTTTTTTGATTTATCATGCCTATTGCTGCCTCATCCGCTATCATTCCAGATATTGTTGCAGCTGTTGTGCTTCCAGGAATTGCAATCATGTCTAAGCCTACAGAGCATACACACGTCATTGCTTCTAGCTTTTCTATTCTAAGGCAGCCTGACTTTGCCGCAGCAATCATGTTTGCGTCTTCCGAAACAGGTATAAACGCGCCAGAAAGCCCACCAACGTAGCTGCTAGCCATTATTCCGCCTTTTTTAACTTGATCATTAAGCATTGCAAGAGCGGCTGTTGTGCCAGGAGCGCCAACAGTAGAAAGTCCGATTTTTTCTAAGACTTCGCCTACGGAGTCTCCCACGGCTGGTGTTGGCGCAAGCGACAAGTCGATTATGCCAAACGGCACCCCTAGCCTTCTAGATGCCTCTTGCGCAACCAACTGGCCTACTCGCGTAATCTTAAAAGCCGTGCGCTTAATCGTTTCGCACAAGAACGCAAAATCCTTCCCGCGCGCCTCGTCTAGCGCGCGCGAAACCACGCCTGGTCCAGATACGCCAACGTTTATCACAGCGTCTCCTTCTGTTACTCCGTGGAATCCACCTGCCATAAACGGATTATCGTCTGGAGCGTTGCAGAATGCTACGAACTTCACGCATCCGTAGGAGTCTCGGTCTGCAGTTGCCTGTGCGATTTGTTTGATTACTCGCCCAAGTAACTCCACGCAATACATGTCAATTCCAGTGCGTGTGGAACCTACGTTTGCGCTTGAGCACACAATATCTGTCTCACTCAAGGCTTTTGGCAATGATTCTATAAGCATGCGGTCGGCTGTTGTCATAGATTTTGCAGGCAGCGCTGAGTATCCGCCGATTAGATCCACTCCAACTTTTTTTGCTGCTTTGTCTAGCGCGTGCGCAATTTGCACAAAATCGTCTGGGCTTTTGCACGCAGAAGCTCCAACTAGGCTTATTGGTGTTACGGTTATGCGCTTGTTCACAATAGGAATTCCGTAGTCGCGTTCAATCGCGCAGCCCGTGCTGACTAAGTCTTTTGCAAGGCGCGTAATCTTGTTGTACACGTTTTCGCACACTTTTTGCACGCTTGCGTCTGCACAGTCTAGCAGGTTTATTCCCATTGTTATGGTTCTAACGTCGAGTTTTTCTTGCTCGATCATTGAGTTTGTTTCGCTCACTTCCATAATGTTTAGCATGGGTCTCTCCTACTAATACCTAGATTCTGTGCATGTTTGTAAAAATTTCCGCGCGCTGGCAGTGTATGCGAACGCCGATTTCTTCGCCTAGTTTTGCTAGTTCTTCCGCTAATTCGCCAAATTCTACGCTTATTTCATTTACGTCTACAATCATCATCATGTTAAAAAAGCCATTGACGATTGTTTGAGATATGTCTAGGATATTCGCTTTGCGGCTTGCTAAATCTGATGTTACTTTGGCTATGATTCCTACGGCATCTTTGCCTACTACGGTGATTACGGCTTTGTTTTCATCATGATTAGTGGTGTTCATAATCACTCCTATTGGCGATTTTTCTCTTTTATTGGTCTTATTATTTTTTTATTTTTTATTTTTATTAGGCGCAAAACCCTTACCGACCGACGGTTGCTGGCGACTCATCAGCACATCACCTGATCTGTTTCGATCTAGTAAAGCGCTGGTTTTTACTCAATGCTTATACTATTGCCCGTTATGTATAAAACGCAACATACATAATATGCAAAATACTTATACAAAAACCCGCCACAATGGGCGGGTTTAATATAAAAACCTAGCTAAACTATCTATTTAGCTTAATCTATTCAGTCTAATCTATTTAGCCTGACTAATCAGCTTAGCTAGAATAGTCAGACCGAACAGGCTAAATCAAACTAAATCAGGCTTCTACTGGAGCATTCACATCAGCTGGCAAAGCAGCCTTAGCAGCTTCAACGATTGCCTTGAAGGTTTCAACGTCGCTAACAGCGAGCTCAGCCAAAGCGCGGCGATCCAATTCGATGCCAGCCAAACGCAAGCCCTGAATGAAGCGGTTGTAGGTGATTCCTTCTGCGCGAACTGCAGCGTTAATACGCTGAATCCACAACTTGCGGAAGTCGCCCTTGCGAGCCTTGCGGTCGCGGAAGTTGTAAGTAAATGAGTGAAGCAGCTGTTCCTTTGCCTTACGATAAAGACGGGAACGCTGACCGCGATAACCCGAAGCCCTATCAAGAACAACGCGACGCTTCTTGTGAGCATTAACTGCGCGCTTTACTCGTGCCATAAGTATTCCTCAGCTTTCTTAAAAAATCTTTAATTGCGTCTTCGCTTTACTGCAACTTACTTAGCCAGCAAGCCCTTCAAATTCTTGCTCTGTGCTGTAGCCAAAACTTTATCTGCAGACAAAGCACGACGCTTGCGAGCAGACTTATGCTCCAAGTTGTGGCGCATTGCGCTACCATCGTGCATTACCTTACCAGTGCCGGTAAGGCGAACGCGCTTGGACGCTGCGGAATTAGTTTTCATCTTCGGCATTGCTGCCCTCCTTATGATTCTGATCAGATTCTACAGAAGCTTGTGCTGCGACTGCTGCCGCATCCTGAGTTCCTTGCTTTGCTGCAAGACGCGCTGCCTGGCGAGCCTGACGTTCTGCGCGCGATTCAGCGCCTCTACGACGCTGCTCAGACTGAGTATGAATCTTCTTGCCCTTAGGAGCGAGAGTCATTATTATGTTACGACCCTCCTGCTTAGGGGCAAACTCAATAGTTCCACTTTCGGAAACCTCATCTGCAAGCCTACGCAATAACTCAACTCCGCCGATAGGACGCGATTGCTCGCGACCACGCAGCATAATGGTGACTTTAACCTTATCGCCGCCATTTAGGAATCGAAGAACATGACCCTTCTTAACGTCAAAATCATGATCATCAATCTTGAGTCGGAAACGAATTTCCTTAATCTCAGCTGTGCTTTGATTACGACGCGCTTCACGAGCCTTAATCTTCTCGTTGTACTTGTACTTACCGTAGTCAATAAGCTTGGCTACAGGAGGCTTAGCAGTAGGTGCCACCTCGACGAGATCGAGGTTCGCTTCCTTTGCCAGGTTCAACGCTACCGAGGTCGCGATGACCCCCACTTGCTCGCCTTTCGGACCGATAAGGCGTACCTGGGAGACGCGAATCTCTTCGTTAATGCGTGGTTCGTCGCTAATGATGACTCCAATCCTTGTTAAAACAGTGGAACAGCACACCAAAAGGCAAAGATAAATTCAAGTTCACACATCAATCAAAATAAGCACGCAACCTAAATTCATAGCCGTGCGGCTTTGTAGCAATAAATAAATGCCACGTGACCGAAGTCATGAACCCGAAACCACTTTGGGCTTCCAGGTGGGATATACCACTTTCTTGATTACTCAAGCCAAATGTCTATTCTACTTGGAGCCTTGACATTAATCAATGCCAATAATCAACCGTGCTCAAAAATACTAAACAAATCGCAGTAAAACACGCAAAATAAACGCAATTCCGCGCGCGCGATATTATTAAGTCTATGGAGCCTTTAAAGCGCTGCGTTGTTTTAGCAGCTGGAGATTATTACGACCATACGCGCGAACATGTTCCTGATCGCGCTTTAACTATTGCGGCAGATGGTGGCTGGGACCATGCGTGCAGACTCGGCTTGCATGTTGATGCTCTAATTGGTGACTTTGATTCTGTGCGCTTAAAGCTTCCAACAGATGCTGCCATTACACGACTTCCCGCCGAAAAAGATGATCCAGATTTGCTTTCTGCTCTTAAAGTTGGCTGGGCTAAAGGTTCTAGAGAATTCCATATTTTTGGCGGCTTAGGCGGTCGCGTCGATCACACGATTTCCAATATTCAGCTTATGGTTCGACTTGCCGTTAGAGGCGGAATTGGATTCTTGTATGGAGACGGCACGATTGTTACAGCAATTCACAACGGTTCTCTTGACTTTCCTGCATCTAATGGTCACGAAGGCCGCATGGTTTCTGTGTTCTCACACACGCCCGTTTCTAGCGATGTAAACGAGATTGGTCTTAAATATCAACTTCAGCACGCAACTATGTATGGTGATGCCGTTCAAGGCTTAAGCAACGAGTTACTAAACGATACTCCTGCACATATCGACGTTCACGAAGGAACGCTTGTAATCACCTTCCCTATAGACGCTCCACTGCCTCAAGTCAGCTGGTTTAAGCGACCAGTTGGAGATTTAGGTGATATAAACACTAACATCTCGGATGCTCTCGCTGTGCCATCAAAATAGCCTAAATAATCGCAAATTTGCGGTGTAGAAAGCAAAAATGCCTCGCAATGCGTCGTACATACCGCACATTAAAATGAACGTGTTAGTTTAAATAACGAAGACCAAAACGTATTGTTAAAAATCGCGAAAAAATCGCTAGAACTATGCGTTAAGGTTTCACTCAAGGGAGATCCCATATGACAGTCAAGATTGGTATTAACGGCTTTGGACGTATCGGCCGTTTGGCATTCCGTCGTATTTTTGAGCTTCAGGCTCGTGGCGGTCAAGCTGGCGATATCGAAGTTGCAGCCATCAACGATCTGACCACTCCTTCGATGCTTGCTTACTTGCTTAAGTACGACAGCACTCATGGCACTTTCCGCCACGACGACGGCACCCCAGTTGAGGTTACCTCCACCGAAGACGCAATCGTCGTAGATGGTAAGACTTACAAGGTTTACGCTGAAAAAGACGCAAACAATATTCCATGGGTTAAGAACGATGGCGTTGAGTTCGTGCTCGAATGCACTGGTTTCTACACTTCTGCAGAAAAGTCCCAGGCTCACTTGAACGCTGGAGCTAAGAAGGTTCTTATCTCTGCTCCTGCTAAAGACGAAACCACCCCAACCGTTGTGTTTGGTGTGAACCAAGAGATCTTAAAGCCAACCGACAACATTGTGTCCGCTGGCTCTTGCACCACCAACTCCATGGCTGCAATGGTTAAGCTTTTGCAGGATAACTGGGGCATTAAGTCTGGCTTCATGACCACAATCCACGCTTACACTGGCACCCAGATGATTCTCGACGGCCCACGCGGCTCCAAGCCACGCAACAACCGTTCGGCTGCTTGCAACACAATCGAGCACTCCACTGGTGCTGCTAAGGCAATCGGCAAGGTTGTTCCAGAAGTTAACGGCAAGCTTCAGGGTCATGCTCAGCGTATTCAGGTTCCAGATGGATCTGTTACCGAGTTGACCACTGTTCTCGAGAAGCCAGCTACTACTGAAGAAATCAACGAAGCCTTCAAGAAGGCTTTCGAAAACTGCGAGTACTTCGGTTACAATGCTGATAGCATCGTGTCTTCCGATATTATTGGCGACACCCACGGTGGCGTTTTCGATCCAACTCAGACCGATGTTAACACTGTTGACGGCGTTACCTTGGCTCGTACCGTTACCTTCTACGACAACGAGTACGGCTTTACTGCTAACATGATTCGCACCTTGCTTTACTTCGCTGAGATTGCTGAGTAAAGTTAGCGAAACACGGTAAAGCTAATAAAGCTTAAATAAAAGCTATAAACCCCTTGCGGTGACTCATCGCAGGGGGTTTTCGCAAAGCATTTTGCACACGGGGGTAAAAAATGAGCAAAAAACATGCTACAACAGGCAAAGCAACGCCAGCAATCGCACAGTTAGAAAATGCTGGAATTACGTTCCGCGTTGTTGACTATGAGCACGATGCAGACCACATGGATGATGGATATGGCATGGAAGCAGCGCAAAAATTAGGCGTAAATGCTGAACAAGTGTGCAAAACACTTATGGTAGACACTGGGGAAAAACGCGTAGTTGGGATTGTGCCAGTAAACGGTAGATTAAGCATGAAGGCGATTGCTAGCGCGGTACACGCCAAAAAAGCCAGTATGACAAGCCCAGATGTAGCCCAACGCGAAAGCGGCTACGTGGTTGGTGGAATCAGCCCATTTGGTCAGCGTACTCATCACGAAACCGTTCTGGATGCTAGTGTTATGCACTTTGATGAGATTCTTGTTTCTGGAGGCAAACGCGGTCTTGATGTTGTTCTAAACCCAAACGATTTAGTTAGCTTGCTTAACGCAACCGTAGCAGATATATTAGCTTAAGTAATACAATTTATATTAGAAGTATTAAATTATATTAGAAGTATTAAAACGTTTTCACATAGGGGTGATTTATGAAATCGTATTCGCTACCACCGCGAACAGGCAACCAATACACGATTTGCCACAAAGATTACAAGGCTACAATAACACAACTTGGAGCTGCACTACGCAATTTTACTTGGAGAAACAGCGATATTGTTGTGCCATTTGAGGCTGACGAGTTACCGCCTTGCTACAATGGACAAATACTTATTCCTTTCCCAAATCGTGTAGATAAAGCGTCTTACAAGTTCCAAAACGCGTCTTATACTCTGCCTATCGACGAGCGAGATAGAGACACAGCTTTACACGGCTACGGATACCGCTCATACTGGCAAACTTTAAGCGTTACACAATCCAGTGTGAGTCTTTTATGGCGATCACCAAATATGGAAGGATATCCTTTTGACATTGTTACAATAGCCACTTGGGAGCTTGACGATTATGGGATTCATTTAACGTTGAATACAACCAATCATGGCAATGATGATGCTCCATGGGCTGCTGCAATGCACCCTTGGCTGTGCAACGGATTACAAGGGCATGGAGACGAGATTGATCAACTAAACTCTAAGTGCAAGCTTAAGCTTCCTGCAAAAACGCATGTGCGCGCAAATGAACGTTTAATACCAGTTGGCACAGAAAGCGTGGACGGAACGCGATTTGATTTACGCGATAATCCATTTTTAGTTAATCAGCCATTTGATGATGCTTGGACTGATTTAATTAGGGATGGCGATGAGTGGACTACTGCGATTTTTACGCGCGCTGACGACTTACAAATAGCGGTGAAAGGCGACAAAAGCGTAACATCATTCCAAGTGTGCACTGCAACTGGTTTCCCTGCAGACAAGCATCCTTGCGGAGTTGCTGTAGAACCACAGACGGCATATGCAAATGCATTTAACACAGGAACAGACTTGACTGTTATAGCACCACAGGAAACTGTTGTTAACCAATTTAGAATTTCACCTCTGATTGAGAATATGTAATAGCTGCAGATATGTGACATCTTACGAAAGACAAAAGCTTGAACGTCTTGGCAATGTGCGATAATCCCTAAGGTTGTTCATTTTAATCGTTAGGAGTTTATTATGGGTATGCGTGGACGTAAGCGCAAGGCACGCCGCAAAAAGGCAGCGAATCACGGCAAAAGACCAAATGCTTAAGTTAGTGATTTATTAACCTTTATTTTTGGTGATTTTAAACTATTTTAAAAAAAAAAACGAGCATATTCACTTTTATTGTGGACATGCTCGTTTTTTATATTAACTACGACAAGTCTTTCTTGATATTTCAACGAAAACTCGATTTGTTGACACACCTTTTGCCGCTTATCTGAATTTTTTACACCACAACTCTTCACTCTGCCTATCTCTTACCCCGCATTTGTTTATCAAAACGCCAAATATGGGAACAAATGCGGGATAAAAAAAAAAAACAAAAATACTACAAAATAACCCACTCGCGCAAATCAGCCGCGCTAATGCAAGTCTCTGCAAATTCTACAAACTTTTATCTATCAACTTGTCTAGTTCATTCAACCTATTCTTAGCGTGGCAAATCAACTTTTTCTCATCAATAGTTTTCTTGCCAAAGAGCACTTCCTTAAGAACACTAGCTACTGTAATATTTGGACTATTTTTATACGAATCAGAATCATATATACATTTTTCGTCTCGCTTGTAAATCTGAATTCTGTCAAATATTTTCGATTGTTCTAATTTCAACAAGTTATCTACTATATTGTTCACAATATTGTCGTGATGATCCTTAGGAGTTGCCCTAACACTTTTAGGATCTTCCAAATACATTTCCCTGTAGTGAATCAGCGTACTGATCCATGACAATTCAGGTTTTGTTGCAATGACAGCAAGAGAAACACGGTAACCACGATCTATCAACATTTTCGCAGTACTACTAGGAACTTCAACACTGCGCAAAGTACCTTCAATTATGAGATTATATTTTTTAGAACTTAACTCATCAATTAAGCTTCTTACCATTTTTGCTGAAAAAGCACTCGTATATTTAACACTTTCTTTACCGTATTTATCAAGCAACTCGCAATAATAAGGGTGTTGAGTCCTATAGCTATCAGCATCAAGGATTATTATGTTACCGTTAAATTCTTTTTGTTTTATTACATGAATGGTCGTTTTGCCAGCACCACTTTGTCCACCGAGTAAAACCGCCTTAGGATGCAAATCTGCATGCTTATACATTTGTAAAGAACGTAAATTTCTTAACAAACAGTGAGTAAAATACTCTTCGCTAAAATCTTCTATAACCATAGCAAAATCACACTTACCCATATTTTTCTATACGATTGTTAACTATTTTTATTGCAACTTACGTATTCAAGCAAGCGTTCTATGCCATCTAAATATCCGATATAACGATTTATATCTTCAAAATTTGTAGATGTATAAATCTTTGTATTAATTACATCTGATAAATCATCACTAATTGCAATCCATGCATTAGAAGAATCATCAAATTGTATATTCATACTATCCTCGTATTTATATAAACGAGCCAGTAAAAGTGCGCCACGCTCCTTTAAAACTTCAATCTTCATATTCAAATCGTATTTATCAGATGCAGATAATTCTTTTTCATGTACGATATCAAAAAGAGAAACCTTGAATTTATCACAAATCTTATCTATTAACCTAGTTGAAATAGCACTTGTACCATTTTCGTATCGCACAATGCTATTACGAGATACTCCTAATGCTTCAGCTAACTCTTGTTGAGTTATTTTTTTTGAGCGACGTAGTGCTCGAATATTCACAGAAACCATATATACGCCCTTTTATAAAAAATCTGCAATAACAATTAATTCAAAATTAAGATTTAAGATTTATTTGTGATATAAGCATATAACAAAAAAACATTGAAGCACCAATTTTGGTGCAAAATCTTTACAAAATTTTTAAACTCTCACAACACATACAAAAATATTAAATTGCTCAATAATTGAAAATAAAAAGGGTCATAAGCCAAAATAAAAGATTTAAAGAAAACAAAAAGGCTCGGAGAGTTGACGCCCCTAGTAGCATCTATCTCCAAGCCCTTAATAATCACAGCACTATTACTGTCCCTAGCAAAAACAGCACTGCTAATTACCCTCAACAGTCAACTCACAAAACCAGCATCACCAGAATCCACTGCGAAAAAAGGGAAATTAAGCAAAACAGTAAAAACCAGTAATGCAATCCTGCAAGAAAACTTGCGACAGAAATCAAAGAAAACTACCACAGTTGAGAGCAAAATCATAGAAGTGAGCGCACTGAAAAATACGCAGCACGCTCACCGATAACACTTAACGTGCTTTTTAACTTAGTGACGCATCTTGCGAACAGCAGCACCCATACCAGCAAGCATAGAAGCAGCCAAAGCAGTCAAAGCAACACCAACACCAGCATTACGGCACCAGCCTTACCAGCGGCTGGAGCAGCAGTCTGAGCCTTAGCCTCAACCTTCTTAGCCTCAGCCTTAGCAGCAGCAGAAGCAGCAGGGAAATCAGTAGAAACTGGGTTCAAAGTGTTAGGATCAGCAAAGCCCTTAACAGCAGAAGCCTCAACCTCAACAGCCTTATTATAAGCAGCACGATAATTCACAAGAGCAGTATTATAAGCAGTAGCAGCAAGCAAAGCCTTACCACTCTTCTCTCCGAAATTCTTCTCAGCATCAGCATACTCATGAGTCCTATAAGCATTAGCCTTAGACTGAGCAGCCTTCAAATCAATAACAGCAGCCTTGTAAGCATCAGTATCAGTCTTACCAGCCACGCGAAGAGCCTCTTCACGATCAGCAGCAGACTTCACCTGAGCATCCAAAGCAGCCATCTGAGTCTTAGCAGCCTCAAAATCAGCCTTAGCCTTAACAAACTTCTCCTGAGCATCCTTATTAGTAGCATCAGCCTCAGCAAGCACAACCTGAGTACGCATCAACTCAGCAGAAGCAGCAGACTTAGATGGATCAGCAGTCTGAACAGGTTTAGTCTGATCTGGCTTAGTCTGATCTGGCTTAGTCTGATCTGGCTTAGTCTCACCAGGCTTAGTCTGATCTGGCTTAGTCTCACCGCCTGGATTCACACCACGCAACGCGTTCAAATAACGCTGATTGGCTTCAACCTGAGCCTTAGCAGCAGCAACAGCCTCAGTCTGAGCTGTAACCTTAGCATCAGCAGCATCAAGAGCAGTCTTCAAATCTTCAGCTTTCTTCTCAAGAGTCTTGCCTTCAGCATCTGTATCCTTAAGCTTCGCTTCAGCTTCAGTATTAGCCTTATCTAAACTCTTGTATTCTTCAGACCGCTTATATTCTGCAGTAGCTTTAGTCTTATCGAAATCCTTATCGTTAACATGCTTTCCAAGATAAGCAGTCAAGCCATCTTCCACTGCCTTCTTAGCAGCTTCTGCAGCCTTCTTAGCAGCATCAAACTTGGTTTTAGCATTCTCATAAGCCGTCTTAGCTGCAGCTTGGGCGCTTTGAAGCTTGACCAAACTTATCTCTGCAGTTCTCACAGCACGCTGGCTTTCACGAAGAGTCTTGTTAGCCTCATGAATTTGTACAGCAGCATCAAGAGCATCACCTTTAGCACCAGCGAATGCTGGGGTTGCCATTGCGAAGCCGGCAAGCAAAGTAGCGCCAGCAGCGAAAGCGGCGATAGCCTTCTTATTCATCATTTTAATTTCCTTTCTTCTTCTCCTCCACGTAAAACACGCGAAGAGAAATTTTAAACATCCAACAAGCAGCTGTTATTAACATACCCCCCCCCCCCGTTTAAAAAAGTCAAGAGGCAATCACACAAAACAAACAGAAAAAAATAATGTTACACACAAACTAATCCACAATAAAAACTATTTTCACCATAATATTTGTGGATTAACACTAATAAAACCGTAAAAACACATTGTTTCAAGGTTTTTAAAGAATTTTCCCAGACTTTTCTCAGGAAACTACTCGAGCAAGAACACTAACACTATAAAACCATTGAAAAATCAACATTCCACACACACCACACACACCACACACGCAACACGCCGACACCACACCAACACCACACCAGCGTCACACCAACATCAAACGAAATGCCATGCTACAAGGCAATCACACCCAACTAGATTCCCGCGTTTGTTCCCTTTTTTAGCAAAATAGAAACAAACACGGACGCGATACCTGCCTTCGCGCTCAAAGCGTAGCGCGCGAATGCACTTCGATTCCCGCATTGCTTCTAAAAATTTGCTGCAAAAGTACAAATTCTCGAGCAAGTGTTGTATACTAAAATCACAAAAGATAACATATATGAGCAAAAATGAACACAGAACTGATGGAAAATGTGCATATCACAATCTGTATGTTTTTCAATCTTTCTATTTCAGCTTTTGCTTTATATGATGATTTTTTGCCTTAAAAAATATATAGCGACCTTATACAACCAAGTTCGTATAACAAATCTTATGCAATACTTTTGCGTAAAACATGCAAGAAAGGCTTCAAAATGACAGTCCTTGTAACAGGTGGATGCGGGTACATTGGCGCACACGTTGTTCACGCACTACATCAAGCCAAGCAAAACGTCGTCGTAGTGGATGACCTTAGCTATGGCAAACCAACTCGCATCGAAGGCGCGCGACTTTATGGAATGGATATATCTTCTCCAGACGCTGGTGCGCGACTTGCACAAATCATGAAGGATGAAAATGTTGACTCCGTTATTCACTTTGCAGCGCGCAAGCAGGTTGGGGAATCTGTAGAAAAGCCGCTTTGGTACTATCAGCAGAATATAAACGGCATGCTTAATGTTTTAGAAGCTATGCGACAAAGTGGAGCAAAAAAACTCGTGTTCTCGTCTAGTGCTGCAACATACGGCGAGCCTCCTGTAGAGGTTGTTCCAGAAGACGTTGTACCAATGCTTCCAATTAACCCATATGGTCAAACAAAGCTCTTCGACGAATGGATGGCACGGGCATGTGAAAAACCATACGGCATTCGCTTCTGCGCCCTACGCTACTTTAACGTTGCAGGCTGCGGACCTGTTGAGCTAGAAGATCCAGCTATACTGAACCTTATTCCTATGCTTCTTGAACGTTTACAGAAAGGCAAAGCGCCTGCAATTTTTGGCAGCGACTACCCTACTCCAGATGGCACTTGCATTCGCGACTACATTCATGTTTCCGATCTTGCAGATGCACACATTGCTGCACTATCATACTTGGATCGCGACGAGCGCAAGTACGATGCGTTTAACGTTGGTACTGGAAAGGGCACATCAGTGCGCCAGATTGCTTGAAGAGATTCGCAAAGTTACGAAATTGCCATTTAAAGAGGCAATTCTAGATCGTAGAGCTGGCGACCCACCTCAGCTAATTGGCAGCCCGAAGCGAATCAACGAAGAAATGGGATGGCATGCAAAATACAACGTGCAAGACATAGTTGAATCTGCATGGAAAGCTTGGCAAGCAAATCCAGAACATCATATTGACGTTGATACTTGGAAGCAGCAAGACTAAAACAAGATACATAAAAATAAAGACGCATAAACAAAGACACATAAACAAAATAGCTCCTTCGTAAAACGCAACATATGAATCTAAATCACAACATATGTTTATAAACGAAGGAGCTATTTACATTATGATTTATAATTATTTAAATTTGCATTATTGCCAACCAGCCAACAATTAACACAAAACCACTAAGCACACAAACACACTAATGCATACATCAACACGCATCAACAAAGTTCGCTTCGCATAACAGCTACACTTTCTCCAAGCAATGACGCATCTTGTTCTAATGCTGGGAATCGCACTCTTACAGCCCCAAATAGCTTGCTATCAATCCTGCTGTTAATCGCAAACTGCATATTAGCAATAAAAGTATCGTTAATAATACTGCTATCACCATTTACTACCACATCTTCAATACCATTCATAGCTATAGGAATGGCTAATATCTTACCCAAAGAAGTTCCAGCCTGAGTAATAATCCTATCTTTTTCCGATGGAGCATCCGCAATACGCTGTTGCAAACGCGGAATCGATATAAGTGTTTCCAAACATCCTCGTTTACCACAACGACATAAAAGACCATCTTCATCAACAACAACATGTCCAATTTCGCCTGCAGTAAATTTTCCGCCGTCAACAATCTTATTAGAAATCAGTGTTCCTGCACCAACACCACGAGCGATTTGTATGTATATTAAATTACTCGATCCATTAGCAAGTTGTTTTTCTCCCAAGGCTGCAGCATTAGCATTATTATCAACACGAACCGGAACATTAAATATTTTTCGCAAATCATCCGCCAGTGTAACATTTTTCCAACCTAGATGAGGTGCTGATAGAATTTTCCCTTCATCGTCAATAACTCCAGGAGATGAGATACCAATTCCCAATAGTGGTGCCGTAGTCTTTTTACGCAAATCAACGATTAAAGACACAATATCATCTACAGAAAGCTTGTCATCTAAACGAATCGGAGTTTGAATACGCTCTATAACATTTCCAACAAGATTTGTTATAGCTCCAACAATCGTATTCTCTCCAGCAATGTCAACAACTATTATTTGCCTAGAATTCTCGCATAAATGCAATAAAACTGCAGGCTTACCAGGGCACGTTGCAGACTTTGTTTTGCCTTCTTTTACAAGACCGTCGGAAATCAAGGATTCTACCACTGCGGATGCAGACGATTTAGATATACCAGTTAATTTTGCCACATCAGATCTCGAAAGAATATAATTTGAGTAAAGAAGATTTAAAACATTACAACGATTCTTCTTACGAATATCTTCTGGCGTAAATGAGATCAATCTATTACGCGAATCATCAGAGTCTTTCATTCTTTGTTTCTCCTAAGATTCCCACACTAGGTAATTATTTATTTTTATCATTTTATTGCGCCTTGCATAGAACCAAACGTAAGACCATGTTGAATAATCAAGAAGAAAACAATCACTGGCACAGAGAAAATCAGAGATGCAGCCATCTGAGCACCAACATCAACTCCTGAAGGTGTTGCAAATGACGCCAACCATACAGGAAGAGTGTATTTTTCTTGAGTTTTCATAAAAGTATACGCTATTAAATAATCATTCCATGCGTGAATACAAGCAAATACTGATGTTGCGATAATCCCTGGAGCTGCAAGCGGAAATGTAATCCTCCACAAAATTTGCCATTCACTAGCACCTTCAACACGAGCTGATTCAAAAATAGACATTGGCATAGCCAAGAAAAATCCTCGCAAATTCCAAATTGCCACTGGAAGCACAGCAGTAACATAAGCTAAAACTAAACCAACGTAAGTATCAAGCATTCCAAAACGATTGAAAACAATGAATTGTGGTATAAGAATTGCTGTTGCTGGAATCATTTGCACAACAATCACAGCAGCCATAATAAGCTTTCTGCCAGCAAACGCGTGCATAGTTAAAGCAGCACAAGCCAAAAACGCTACAATAACCGCAATAACTACACTCAACACTGTTACCAACAGACTATTGCAAGCATATGAAAGCATTGAATCAGAAGAAAAAGCATCATGCATATGTTCAAACGACCAGTGACTTGGTAACAAAGTTGGCTTGGATTGTAGAACTTCGTTTCGAGGTGAAAATGCCGTAACACACATCCAATACACGGGGAAAATCCATACAATAATAAACACAAAAGCAAGCAACGTGTTAATAATTTTATTCAATGTAACGCGCCTACGAAGCAAATCCAATAAGGTAACTATCTTCATAGCTCATCACCATTCTTTAGAAGTCGTCTAATATAGTAAACCGTGGCAAAAAAGAGTATCAGAGTAGTTACCACGCTTATTGCAGAGCCTTGTCCAATAGAAAAATTAATAAATGCTTTCTTATATGTAAAAACTCCAACGGTTGCAGTAGATTCACGAGGACCGCCCTGAGTAAGTAACCATATTTGATTAAATACGTTGAAATCCCATATGCAAGAAAGTATGGTTATAGCCGTTAATTGTGGAGCCAATATAGGTACTGTAATTTGCCAATATATACGCGTTTTTGAAGCTCCGTCAACTGCCGCAGCCTCAGCATATTCAGGAGCAATCTGCTTTTGTGCCGCATATAAGGTAATAGCAATATATGGAACAGCCTGCCATACGATTATTAATCCAATACAGCAAAAAGCTAAATTCGTGTTACTAGTCCACGAAAGATTGCGAATATTGCCAAAAATTTTTAACTGAGTTAACAGCCAACCTACTACTCCATAACCAGGTTGAAACATCCATTTAAACACTAATGCAGCAGCAACATTAGGCATTGCCCATGCAGCTACAAGAACAATAGACATAATCACCCTTACTACTGCAGATTGTTTAAACATGGTTTGCGCAACCCACATCCCTATAAGCACGCTAGTAATAACGAGAAATGCAGCAAAAGCAATTGTGATTCCTAGAGAATAGTAGAATCCTTTGTCTGCAAAAAGAGCTAAATATTGCTGAATGCCAACGAACTCGAATTCTCCAGTAAACAACGATCTAGCATTAAAATTGCTAAGAGATGCTACAACAAGCATAAGTAGAGGCAAAATAACCAACACTATAAGTAATATGCAAGCTGGAAGTAGCATTAGAACTGGAACTATTTTACTAGCACTGTTACTAGCAGATTTACTAGCACATCTACTACTATAATTTTTGCTAACTTTTAGGAGCCTCATAAGTCACCACCAACCTGATTATGAGAGAAAATCTCTTGTGCATGGTCATGAAATACGCGTGCTGCTTGCAAAACAGATTTTGCAGACATAGCAGATGAAGCGAATAATTCTTTAAGAGAACCATCTGCTTCGATAGTCGACCATCCAGGAGCTGCAGGAGTTGATTGAGATACTCTAGCTGTTTCGAAGAATCCTTTTTGCACCTCGTCTAAATCGCGAGAATTTAAATATTCATCCAACAAGTCAATACTATTAGGAAGCCAACCATCGTGTTCCACAATCCACTTACGCTGAATTAAAGGGCTTGCAGCAATGCGTATCCATTTTAACGCCAACGCAACGTTGCTACTTCTAGACGGTATTGCCCAGTCTGAACCAGCAAGAACAGAAGGTTGTATACCCTTACCATTTACGCTTGGCATTGGAAATGTAGCAAAATCTTTTCTAGAAAGAGATGGATTAATTGAGATTGCCTTTGTAACAGCTGCACTATTTGTCAATACTGCTGAAGCTTTTTGTTGAGCGAGTATTTGCGCTTGATCAGGATTATTTATTTCAGCAGATCTTGATGCTTCTGTTGAGAACGCGTTTTGAAAATCTGCCCATTTTTTAAGTCCTTGTAAGGTTTTCTTACTTATTGCAGACGAATGCCATTGCATTCCATTGAATGAAGCTAAGCTTCCACCACAATCCCAAACAAATTGCATTCCAGCAAACCAATTCTGTCCTGGAAGATACATTGCACTAAAATCCGCTTCATTTTTGTGAGCTTGTTTTATTGTGTTAAGTGCAGAAATCAGCTGAGTAAAAGTTGTTGGCTGATTTGTTATTCCAGCTGAAGACCATATGCGTTTGTTGTAAATAACAACTCTAGATGCCGCAAATGCTGGGACAGCATACAGCTTATCTTTATAAATAGCTGGCTCTCGTAATCCTTTAAGCAAACGTTTACCTTGTGAAAGCATTTTTTCGTGTTCTGTTATATCTAGTAATCCTCCACTTGCTGCAAAATCCGCTATTTTTGTATTACCAATATCAACAACATCTGGCGGACGAGATGTAGATAATGCAGTTGTAAGTTTTGTAGAAATACCGTCCCAGGGCTGAACTTGTACATGTACTCGCACGCCTGTTTGTGCTTCAAACTGTTTGTTGATTGCGTTAAGTGTTTCTTTTGTAAAATCGTCTTGCATAACCCACACTGTTATGCCATTTTTGGATGAGGATTGGGAAGATACACTGCTTGTTGGCGCTCCTATAGAGCATCCACTAAGCATTATTGCCATTGCTAGCGTAATAACCGCATAAGCAGTACACTTTCCGTATATTCGTCTCATGCGCGCTCCTTGAAAACATATTTGGCTTCGCACCATTGCTTAAGCCGTATTACTATTCTACACCTTCATAAGTACGATTTCCGCACTTATTAAATTTTGTAAAATACATGCAAAAAATGAATCAAATAGTTTATAAGACAAAGAGCGACACGCTCATAACTGTTGGAATTAAAACGATTCGACGACAAAGTTTGATTTTTGATAATTTAAATGCAATGATAGATATACTTTATTTTTTAACCAATAATTAGAAAGTAAAGCGAACTAAATATGTTCAGTGAAGAACCCTATACATAACATAAGCCAAACAAAAAGTTCATTGATGAACAACAAACAAAGGATAAAAATGGCTAGAAATACAATGATGGATTTTTTGTCCAATAAACTTGCGCCGTTTGGTGAAAAAGTCGCAGCACAACGGCATTTGAAAGCATTACGTGAAGGCGTACTTATGGCAATGCCTCTTGTACTTATTGGTTCCATTTTCACATTAATTGGAAGCTTCCCTATTGAAGAGTGGACCAAATGGCTTCACACACACGGCGAATTAGATGCTTTACTTAGCACTATGGCAAATAATTCCTTTGGATTAATCGGTCTAGCAACCGCATTTGGAATTTCATACAGACTTGCAGAATCATACAAAACAGACGGACCTTCTGCAGGAGTTCTTGCAATCGGCGCATTCCTTCTCGTAACTCCACCAATCGCAAGCAAAGAAGGAGCAAACGGCATTCCTTACGGACTTATTGGCGGAAAAGGTTTATTTACAGCAATTGTTATAGCCTTCATAACCGCAGAAATATATCGCCAGTTTATTCAACATAAATTCACAATTAAAATGCCAAAAAGCGTTCCAGAAGCTGTTGGACATTCGTTTGCAGCACTCGTGCCAGGAACAGTAATAATTGTTCTATTTGCAATAGTAACAAAAGTTTTGCAGGTAACAGGAATTGGCAGCCTCAATAATCTTCTCGCTATTATAGTTGGAACTCCATTAGCTCTTATTGGTGCAACACTTCCAGGAACATTCGTTGCCGTACTCCTCAACTCCGTATTCTGGTTCTGCGGCGTAAACGGCGGTCAAGTTGTTGGTTCTGTTATGAACCCAATCTGGCTTCAGCAAGCCGACGCCAATCGTATTGCTTTGCAAGCTGGTCACGCGCTTCCTAACATCATCACTGCACCGTTCATGGATTTGTTCGTGTACATGGGTGGCGGCGGAGCAACAATCGGTCTTGCGCTCTGCCTTCTCTTCTTCTCAAGGAGCCGCGAATACAAAACATTGGGTCGCATTTCAGGCATACCAGCATTGTTCAACATCAACACTGCTATCCTCTTCAGCTTCCCAACCGTTCTCAATCCTATTATGATCTTCCCATTCATCTTTACGCCTATCATTAATGCTGTAGTAACATACGGCGCTATGGCAACAGGATTAGTTCCTTACACCACTGGTGTCGCACTACCATGGACGACTCCACCAATCATTGGCGGATTCCTTGCTACAGGGAGCTGGCAAGGTGCTGTATTACAAGCACTGCTTGTAGTACTATCCTTTATAATCTACTTCCCATTCTTCAAGGCAGCAGACGCAGCTCATTCTAAGGCTGAAAAGGATTTGATGGATAGCAAGAACAGCGCTACTTCTAAGGAGGATTAATTAACATGTTGTCTAAGACACTATATGTTCAAGCTAATCCTAATACTGGTGAATTTATTTACAATGAGATGGAACGCCTCTGCAAAAGAATGTTTGGCATGAAAATAACGCCTGCAAGCACACTAGAAGAGGCAGATTTCAAGCTTTTATCCGACGAGCAGAAGCAACGTGCGAATCTAAAAGATGCTTTTAGCTTGAAAGTGACTAGCGCAAAAATCTCAATTCACGCTAATACAGATGTAGCACTATTAATTGCCGTTTACAGGTTTGCTTACGAGTTTGGAGCAAGATTCCTAAGACCAGGCAGAAGCAACGAAATACTACCTTCTCTTAGCGAAGAAGACTTTGAAAAGGCAAATATTCAACTTGATGAAACGGCGAGTTTTGCTCATAGAGGTGTATGCATCGAAGGAGCCGACAAGATTGAGAACATAGTCGATTTCATTGATTGGCTTCCTAAAATTGGCATGAATAGCTTCTTTATACAATTTGAAAACCCTTACCCATTCCTCAAACGTTGGTATGAGCACGAGTTTAATCCGTATCAAGAGAAAGAGCCATTCAGCATTGATATTGCGCAACAAATGAGTGATTCTGTTGATGAAGCAATGCAAAAGCGCGGTATTGTTCAGCATAGAGTTGGACACGGTTGGACTGGTGAAGTTCTAGGATACTCCTCAAAATACGGCTGGGAGTCAGGCGTTAGTCTTCCAGAAGACAAAAAACCACTAGTAGCCGAAATTGCAGGGAAACGAGAACTGTTTAACGGCGCTCCAATATTAACGAGTCTGGATTTTGCAAATCCAGAAGTAACTAAGCAACTTGTTGATATTGTTGTATCGTACGCTCAAGAACATTCAGACGTAGATTATCTGCACGTATGGCTGTCTGACGCTTGCAACAATATTTGTGAATGTGAAGAATGCAAAAAGACATTCCCTTCCGATCAGTACGTTGATTTTCTTAACGCGCTTGACAAAAAACTTACGGAAAAAGGTTTGGACACTCATATTTGCTTCTTGCTTTACCACGAATTATTGTTTGCACCAGAGAATGCGAAAATTGCTAATCCAGAACGTTTCACCATGATGTTTGCACCAATTAGTAGAACGTTTGAAAAAAGTTACGCAGACGTTGACTACAAGAATGGTATTCCACAAACTGAAGCCTACAATCGCAACAATACAGTTATGCCGAACTCGCTAGAAGAAAATCTAAGCTACCTGTTTTCTTGGAAAAAAGCCTTCCAAGGAGATGGATTTGTGTACGATTATCCACTCGGACGAGCACATTATGGCGATTTAGGATACATGGCTATAAGTTCAACTATTTACCGCGATATTGCACATCTTAGTAAGTTAGGATTAGATGGATACATTTCTTGCCAAGAGCTTCGAGCAGGATTCCCACATAATTTCCCTAATTATGTTATGGGATCCATGCTGTGGAACAATACGCGCACTTACGATGATATAAAGCAAGAATACTTTGCATCACTGTATGGCAATAGTTGGAAAACTGCTGTAGATTGGCTGCAAACCGTTTCTTACCTTTCTTCATGCGATTATTTCAACGCCATTGGTGAAAGAATTAATCTAAAGCAAAGCGAACAGTTCAATGCCATTGCTTGCCTAGCGGACTCAATGGTAACAACTATTTCTAAACAGATAAGTAATGAAACTGGTCACGTTGCTGACGAATGGTTGATTCTCTCTTGGCATCGTGAATACGTTAAGAAACTTTCCCAAGCATTGCGAGAAATTTCTTGCGGACACAACGAACAAGCCCAACAATATTGGTACGAATTCCTTGATTTTATTAGAAGGGAAGAAAACAATATTCAACCGAATCTTGATGTTTACAGAGTAATCGAAGTAGCTAAAAACTACGCTGGATTCAAGCTTTAATCAAAAATAATCCAAAAGATCAATAAATTACCATTAAGAAGTGCCTTTGATCGTTTCTACAGGTTGAAAAACAAGTAGAGACTTTCAAAGGCACATTTTGTTTATATATTATTTGTTTATACGTTATATGCTATTTGTGCACAATATTTATACACAATCCTTAAGGCGATACTACTTAAGGCATACACCATTTAAGGCAGATACTACAAAATTCGCTCACCACTTGATGACGGTACAGCCGAAAGAGCGCGCGGAGCAGCAAAACCACGTTTTGCAAACTCATCAGCAATAGCCTGAGCAATCGGCTTAGCCCTATTAGTATCAACTAAAGCAATAATAGAACCACCAAATCCGCCGCCAGTCATGCGAGCGCCATAAGCTCCCTCATTGCGAGCCACATCAACAGCAGTATCGAGTTCTGGAACAGTAACCTCATAATCATCTCTTAATGAATTATGTGACTGGTTCATCAATTCTCCCGCAAGAGTAATGTCTGTTTTATGGAAAGCCTCAACAAACTCTCGAACGCGATTTATTTCCGTAACAACATGACGCACTCTTCTCATCATTGTTTCGCCACCAAGTTTCTGCACTCGATTAAGAGTATCTTGTAAAGTCTGCTGTGAATCCTCACTATTAGAAATAGAATCAGCAACAGCACGCAAAGATGACACATTAAGCGCTTGAGCAGCCTCTTGACACATCATTCGACGAGCAGCATATTGACCATCATTAAGCTGATGAGGAGCGCAAGTATCTACAACCAGTAGTTCTAGATTATTCGCCGCCAAATCAAACGGCTGGCTGCTGGCTCACGCTTTGTAATGGCGTCAAATCTTTCTTGCAGTCCAACAGAAGCGCATTACCTTCAACACATCGCAAAGAAGCATTTTGATCCAAGCCTCCAGTTGAAGCTCCAGCCATTTCATTCTCTGCCATAATCGCCGCATGAATAAGCTGCACGCGCCCAACATCCGAATCAGATAATCCTAAGTCAAATGCATCACTTAAAGCGAGCGCAATAGAACATGTCATTGCTGCAGAAGAGCTTAAGCCTGATCCAAGCGGAACGCATGAAACAAACGCAGCATCAAAACCACGTACCTTTAAGTAGCCTGCTTTACGCAATGCCCACGCCACTCCAATAGCGTATGCCGCCCAACCTTTTACATCTCCAGCATGTAGATGATCAAGATCCGCTTGTTCGATTGACATAGGGTTAACGCTTGAAACTACTCTAACTTTTGTGTCTCTTCTAGGATGCAACGCAACAAAAGTGCGATGCGGAAGAGCGATAGGCAAGCATAATCCTTCGTTATAATCCGTGTGTTCACCAATAATGTTTACTCGTCCAGGGCTTGCCCATACTCCACCATTATCTTGCAAACGCATTCTGCAATATTCGCCAAAAGTCTCGCTGAATAGTGATGTTGCTTGTCTGGCACCATCATCATTCTTCACTGCTTCAATAAATGATACTGGCATAATAGCACTCCTTTGTACTCACAAATCATAATAACATTTAATATTACTAAATAACATTAGCCTAACTAGCCTAACTAGCCTAAATCAACCGCACCGAGTTCATGGAATCGTTGTGCAATAAGTTCTGGCGTAGTATCTGAAACCCACGCAGCCATACCAGACTCAGATCCAGCCAAATACTTGATTTTGTTAACATCTCTGCGGAATGAGAAGAATTGCAAATTAAGACGATAATTTTCACGACGAGGGTCATGCAATGGGGCTTGATGCCATGCTGCAATATATGGAAGATCCATTCCCAATCCATCTCCCTTATCGAAGAATGCGTTTCCGCGACGCAATAATGTTGAATACATTTGTGCCAAATCCCAACGCTCTTGGTCATCGAGCTGATCCAAAGAAAGAACATCTCTAACTGGAGCAACATGCACCTCTAGTGGCCAGCGCGCTGCGGCTGGAACATATGCCACCCAACTGTGATTTCTCATTACAATGCGCGAAGCATTATCAATCTCTGAAAGCATTAAATCTTTCAACAAATTACTGCCAGTGCGTTCAAAATAAGCTTGAGTATGTCGCAATTCTTGCTCAAGTCTAGGCGCAATAAACGGATAAGAATAAACCTGACCATGAGGATGAGCTAAAGTAACGCCAATTTCTGCACCATGATTTTCAAATGGGAATATTTGTTCAATTCCATCAATCTGGCTAATTTCAGCCGTTCTAAAAGCCCACGCCTCTACTACAGTTCGCAAACGAGATACTGGCAATTGAGCCGGTAACATATTTTCGTCTGGTCCGAAGCAAATCACTTCACAACGACCAGCTGCAGGAGCCTGTTTCCATAGTGGATTGCCATTAAGATAATGAGGTTCACGGCTTACACCAGGAACTTGAACCATGGATGGAAAACGATTTTCAAAAACCACAACATCGTAATCAGTGTCTGGAACTTCCCCATCTTGATATGCAGAACCAGGTTTGCGAGCGGCAAGCGGATTGCCCTTAGTAAGCGCTCCAGGGCCAGCAGTGATTGGTCTATTCATGCGCGCTGTAGACATAGGAATCCAGTCTCCAGTAAGAGGATCTTGACGCATTTGCGGAGCTGCATACTGCACTTCATTACCATCCGCATCAATATGCGAGGCAAACCTATACGCTAATTTTCGAGGATCTTTCAATTCGCGCGTTTTAAGACCGCTAACATAATCTGGGCTATCATCAAGATAGAAAAAGTCACGACCGTCAGACAATTTCGTTGCAGTAATGCGAATATGATTGCGAGCATACTCTCCTTGCTTATATGACTTATAAGAATTATAAGAATATTCGCCATTATTATTATCAGTAGCATTCTGATGATTTTGAACGTCGTTAAGTCCGTCGCCAAGTCCGTCATTAAGTCCGTCATTGATGTCCATGTTCATATACACCTTTGTCCTTTTGATTTTAAATCTTTTGCTATTTTGTTATTTTGTATTTATTATTTTGTTTCTTTGCTTTTGCAAAGGTAAATCCACAACGACTCCTAAACAAAAAGCACATCTCAACTCTCAGAAAATGTTACTTTTTGTAACATAACGAGCGTTCTTGATGCTATTCTATCATATAATTGTGTACTTTGAGGGCATTTTATTACATATTTTGCAAAAATTCGCACTAAATAACTCATAGACGCAACATTACAAAAAATAACAATCCACCATTTACTAACACAAACTCAGGGTCTGCAGCGCATTCTACGATTAAGACTATGCCAAACAACATTAACGAGCTTATGGAAGCGCTAAACGAAACACAGCAGCAAAGCGAAAAAACGCCGCTCAGCCAATCCTTCCTGCTCGGTTTCGACACAGAAACAACGGGCGCAATTCTCGGCGAAGACTCCATTTGTTCAGCAACTCTTGTGCTCAGAAACCCACAAAATAAGACTCACAATGACGTGATAGCAACCTGGTTAATAAACCCGCACAAGCCAATTAATCCAAAGGCAAGCCAAGTCAACGGATTTACGGACGAGTTCCTACAAGAAAACGGCGGGGAACCGACGGCAGAAATCGAAGCATTGGCTGCGGCGGTAAGCCTCGCGCAGAGCAAAAATATTCCACTGCTTGCATACAACGCTCCTTTCGACGTTGAAATGCTAAGGCATGATTTAAAAAAATGGGATTTAACAAGCCTGAACAATCGCCCGAATAGCACAATCAACGATGGAGAAATTCTTGTAGTAGACCCATTAGTTATAGACCGCGCTGTTTCTAAGCGCACAGGCAAGCGAACACTTACGCATACAACACAATTCTACGGAGTAGAGCCAATCGGAGACTTTCACGACGCAACAGCAGATACCGTAGCAGCAGTGGACTTGATTAAGCCTATAAGCGAATTGCATGAAGATGTTGCAAATCTTGAATTATGCGATTTAATGACATGGCAGCGAAAAGCATATACAAAGTGGAAAAACAGCTTTGACGAGTGGCTAAAATCCAAAGGAAAACCAGCTAGCAGCGGAAACTGGCTATAATTCAAAATCAAGAGGAACAAAATGAGCGAAAAAACAAATCTTCATATAAACCTGCTAGACGCAAGCACAATTTTAAAAAATTACAGACTTCTACGAGAAATTATCCAAAAACGCCCACAGACTAATACTGAAAACTCAGACGAACAAAACAACTGCATAGAAAACAACATAGAAAACAACGATTTCGTGCATATTCGCAACGAAATCTGGTCTATGAACGCGGACGATTTTAAAAACTACAAAAAAACATACAACCACATAACATACGATTCACGAGATATTAAGAAAAACACTCTTCTGTTCATTAAAGGCAATTTTAAGCCAGAATATCTTAAAGACGCTGATAAAAATGGCTTAACTACATACGTTGCCGAGCAAAGTTACGCGGATTACACCAATGCAGTAGGACTTATAGTAACAGACGTTCGTAAAGCAATGAGCTTGCTTTCATCAGAATTCTTTGGAAACCCACAAGAAAGACTTAGAGTTATTGGAATTACGGGAACAAAAGGAAAAACAACAACAGCTTACTTCACTCATGCAATTTTAAACGAACATTCTGAAGGCAAAGCAGCCCTATTCTCCTCCGTTGACAATTGCTTAGATGGAAAAACATATGTTGAATCTAATTTGACTACACCAGAAAGCCTAGACGCATTCCGCATGATGAGCCAAGCCGTAAAAAACGGTATGAAATACCTAGTCATGGAAGTTTCATCACAAGCATACAAAGTAGAGCGAGTATACGGACTACACTTTAATGTGGCAGCATTCCTAAACATAAGCCCAGACCACATAAGCCCAATAGAACACCCAACTTTTGAAGACTACCTGTATTGCAAACGCCAAATCGTAAAAAACACTGACGCGCTTATACTCAATGCAGACTGCGCTCACGCAGACTTAATACTCCAAGACGCACAAAACGAATACGTGGACGTCACAACATTTTCAAGAGTACGAAAAGAAGAAATGGGCGAAAACATCTGCAACTGCCAAGCATGCAGCGATCATTCAGACATTCACCCTTACGAAAAAAGCGAAAAATATCCAGAACTTATTTGGACAAAATATGTAGCAATGCCAGTTTCATCAGACGCGCAAGAACATTATGTTGCTATTTTAGACAACGAAAGCAAGAAAAACAAAAAACAATTCGTACCTAATTACACAACTATAGACAAATTCAATCTAAAAATCGCAGGCGACTTTAACTACGAAAACGCCACTGCAGCAATCGCAATCGCAAACGCATTAGGCATAAATGAAAACACAGATCAAAAAGCCCTACATGCTATAGAAAACGTTCAAATATCGGGGCGAATGGAAGTCTTTAAAGACACAAAATCCAATACAGTTGCCATAGTAGATTACGCACACAACTACATTTCCACAAAATCTGTTGTCGACTTCGTATACGACAAATACGGTAACAATGATCTTAGAATCACGCTTGTAACAGGATCCACGGGAGACAAAGCCGTTGACAGGAGAAAAGAAATAGTTCAAGCTGCACAAGATCGAATCAACCAATTTGTGTTCACTCAAGAAGACACAAATGTCGAAGACGAAATGGACATTTGCAAATACATGCAATCTTGCGTAACCAATCCAAACGTTGAATCGCGAATTATTATAAACAGAGCTGAAGCTATTGAGTACAGTGTTGAAGAAGCAAGAAAAGATGCTAGAGAGAACAACAGACTCAACATAATACTTGCTATTGGAAAGGGCGACGAACGCTGGATAAAGGTGCACAACAAGCATGTTCCTTACGAAGGAGATTCGTTTATTATTAAACGCTTATTTAGCTAAGCACCTCTTTAGCTAAAGTCAATTCGCAATGTTTGGATGAGTATTAGCGCGCTGATCCTTAGGCTTCTTCAAGTCTGGATTAACGCGCTCAATAAGCATAGTTCGAGCGTCGCCAGCTGTAACAAAGCTTCCGCAAATCAACACTCCATGTCCGTATCCAACTCCAAGCTCATCGTCTTCGTCAACAAGATTCACAGCTTCTTGAATAGCGTCTGGAAGATCGTCAACGCGAATCACTCGATCTCTGCCAAATACGTTAACCGCAATCTTCTCCAAATCTTCTGGATCCATAACGCGATCACGCCAAGAGTTACGAGTAACAATAATCTTCGTTAAAATCGGCTCAAGAACACCCAAGTATTCTTCAACTTGCTTATCTGCCATCATTGCCACAACGCCAATAAGCTGCTCAAAATTATAATTCTCCTCGATTGTTTTACGAAGCGACTCAGCAGCATTAACATTGTGGCCGCCATCAATAATAATTGTCGGAGAAGTGCGCACTTGCTCAATGCGCCCAGGAACCTTAACTTGGCTCAAAGCCTCGGCAACCAAATCGCCATCCAAAGCGCCATTTACAGGCAGAACAACCTCCGCAGCAGCAAGCGCCGCCAAAGCATTATGCGCCTGATGCACACCAAACTTGTCAATCGGCACATCTTCATAAGTGCCATTAGGCGTGCGCAAAGTGGCAACTTGACCGCCAACAGCTGGAGTGCGCGAAATAACCTCTAGCTCGCCACTGCCGTCACTAAAGTCGCGTAAAAGCTTGGCATTATTGCTATTTGCCACCTCTTGAATAATCGGCAAAACTTGCGATTCGTGTGGCTGCGGCCCCAAAATCACAGTGCAATTTGGCTTAATAATGCCCGCTTTTGTGCGCGCAATCTCTTCAACCGTGTTTCCAAGCCATTGCATGTGATCCATGTCTACAGGACCAATAATCGCAGCATCAGCATTCATAACATTAGTGGCGTCCCATTCGCCACCCATGCCAACTTCCATCACGGCAACATCCACAGGAGCATCGGCAAAAGCCCAAATCGCCATAGCTGTAAGAACTTCAAAAAAGCTCATGCGCGGCTTACCATCAGCGTCCATGCGAGCGTCAACCATGTCTATAATGTCTTTCATTTGATCATACACGTCAACGAAATGGTCGTCGCTAATTTCCTCGCCATCAATCATGATTCGCTCATTTACGCGTTGCAAATGCGGCGAAGTGTAAAGACCCGTGCGCAAACCGTACGCGCGGCAAATCGCCTCCGCCATGCGAGCCGTGGATCCCTTGCCATTGGTGCCAGTAATGTGAATTACGTGCATCGATTGCTCTGGATGTCCCAAAATATCAAGTATTAGGCGCATTCTGTCTAAATCAAGATTCGTCTTATTATGCTCTGGAGCGCGTCGCATGATATCACGCTCAACGTCAATAATGCGCTCGCCGCTACTATTTGGATGTTCCATAGACATTTTGTTTGTACTCCCCCTGATTTAACTCTCGCCATACGCTGTGTTCGTTATATGCGACATTCTTATGCTCATTTTTCCAACTATCTAGATTAGTAACTGTAGTGTTTTTGTTCCTGCTTTACGGCGTGTCGAAGTAGAAATGCACTACAGATTCGTTAGATTTATCTCACTCATGATGCATTTGTAACGTTATTTGGCTGTTTTTCGTTACATTTGCATCATTGATGAGACATTTGTAACGCTTTTTGGCTCAAATTCGTTAGATTTATCTCACTCATGATGCATTTGTAACGCTAGCGGTATTTCTTGCTTGGCGTTGCGCAAGCGACTTTATAACGAGTTATAAATTTCTGCAATAGTAAAAAGTGTTACAAATCATACAAAAATTATTCAAAAAGGCGTGTTAGTGGAAACTAAATGGTAGAGTACTCGATGTCGTTTCCGCCCAGGCTGCGTAGGTCAAGAGACGATTTTAAAGAAATTACAATACGCAGCGTCTAGTAGTTAAGGGACTATTATGAGTGATATTTTCAATAATGAATCAAATAATGAATCAAATTACACGCAATCCAGCACGCCTATAACAGACAAGGCTCAAAATCAAGAAGAAGTTACGCCTACAATAATTAGCAGTCTTCGCTGGCGAGTGGCAGATATATCACTTGGAGCTGCTTTAGCTGCTTTGTTTGGTGTAATCTACTGGGGCTTTACTATTGTGTTCTTCTCCCAGATTTCACCTATTTTGCGAACGGTTTTGCCTGGTTTTGGCAGCATTTTGCACGGCGTTTGGTACATGTCTGGCCCTCTTGCTCTTCTTTTAATTCGTAAGCCTGGTGCTGCGATTTATGTTAATGTTCTTGGTGCTGTATTCGAAAATATTCTTGGTCAACAATTCTCCGCATTCATGGTTCTTGCTTCTGCCGCTTTACAAGCTGTGTTTAGCGAAATTCCTTTTGCGATTGCCAAATATAAGAAGTATAACCTTACCTTAAGCGTTATTGCTGGTGGTCTTACAGCTATTGAATATGGTATTTATTTGATGTTCGTAATCTACCAAGGTAAGTCTGTAAATTATCTAACAATTCACATGATTTGTGAGTTTATAAGCGGTATTGTTATTGCTGGAATATATTCCTTGGATTTTGTTCGTTGCAGTTCGTAAGACTGGAGCTTTGAGTAATTTCGCTTCTGGAAGAGGACAAGCTACAGTAGCATAATTATTCGAGCTAAAACAGCTGGCGACTAGACTAGCAGAGCACATAAGTGTGCATTGCAATGCGAATTGTATATGAATAGTGTTGCATAGCGTGTTAAACGTTTATGGGTGTGTGCTAATCTAGTCGTTGCTGACTTTGTTAGCGTGGGGCTTTAGCTCAGTCGGTTAGAGCAGCGGACTCATAATCCGCCGGTCCAGGGTTCAAGCCCCTGAGGCCCCACTAGATAATCGCCTTAATGGCGTATAAAAAAGCTTCAACTCGTTTGATTCTTAGGATTATCCTAATTCTTCTTACAAGTTGAAGCTTTTTGTTTATATTCTTACAGACTACAGTCCTGCTTTAGAAAGATAGTCTGGGATTTCGCTCGGATATTCTGGCCACGCGCCCGCCTGAGTGCAAACATACGCAGCAGTGTTAATCGCAGCACGATGCGCGTCTTTAAGCGAATCGCCAGCCAAAATCCTTGCAGTAAAAGTACCAGAGAACGAATCGCCAGCGCCAACTGTGTCATTAACTTCCACATGAGGGGTCGGATATGTGGAGCTTTCTCCCGTCTTAGTAAAGATTGTGCTAAAAGTAGATCCGCCAGTCAAAATCACATAATCCAAGCCGTAGCGCGCCTGGAACCATTTGCAAGCCTCATTGTCTGAAGTTTCGCGAATATTGAACATGTCTCTAAGAAGAAGCAGCTCAGAATCGTTAAGCTTAAAAACAGTAGCCTCTTTGAGCAGAGCATCAATTAAATCTTTTGAATAATGATCACTACGAATGTTAATGTCAAAGAACTTCATGGCGTTTGGCTTAGTGTGCTTTAAAAGCTCCAAAACAGTGTCGTGCGTTTCTTGCGATCTTAAGCTAAGAGTGCCAAAGCAAATCGCGTCTGCTTTGCTAACAAGGTCTACAAGTTCTCGCGTATAAACAATATGGTCCCACGCAATGTTTCGCACAATCGTGTATTCTGGAATGCCATTTTTAAGTTCCACATCTACTGTGCTAGTTGGCCAAGCATTGCGCTGAATAACGTGCTTGATCCCTGCTTTTTTAACTTCTTCAACAAGTTCATCACCGAGAGAATCTTCTCCAACCGCACTAATAACATAGCTTTCTGCTCCATTGCATTGCGCGTGATACGCAAAGTTGGCTGGAGCACCTCCAACTCGTTTTCCTTGTGGGAGCAAATCCCACAGTAGTTCTCCAAGCGAAAGAACGATTGGCTTAGTCATTATATTCCTTTCAAGAGCATCAATGATTTTGGCTACAACTTGTTGATTCAACATTTTTACCCGCAGCACGCCGATAATAAAATAATGCTGTTATAACAAAGCGATATAACAACATTATTGCGTTAAGATTAGATAAATTGGGTCTTTAGGATTTTGAACTTTACAACTCAACGGTTAGTTGCCACTTTTCCGCCGAAATATAAGAAAAGTGGCACTAATCTCATCGAAAAAAGTTGCCCTGCTGCGCGTTACTTTGACGCGCGCTGAGCCATCCAAGCCTCTACATCATCAATCTGCTTAGGAATATCGATAGAAAGCCATTCAGGACCATTCTCCGTCATCAAAACATCGTCTTCAATGCGGATTCCAATTCCGCGCATTTCTGGCGGAAGCATAAGATCATTGGCAGCAAAGTACAAGCCAGGCTCGATTGTGAAAATCATTCCTGGAGTAATCTTCGCACCCTGATACGCCTCGTAGCGAGCTTGAGCGCAATCGTGAACATCCAAACCCAAGTGGTGAGCAACACCACACGCATGCCAGCGGCGATGCTGCTGACCTTGCGGCGAAAGTGATTCTTCAACGCTAACCTTTAGAATACCCCACTCGTGCAAATGCTCTGCAAGCACGCGCATGCAAGCGTGGTGAATATCGCTGTAAGTGGCGCCTGGCTTAGCAGCCTCAAAACCAGCTTGCTGAGCGTCGAGAACGCACTGGTAAAGCTTCTTTTGCAAATCCGTGAACTTGCCGTTTGTTGGGAAGGTTCGCGTAATGTCTGCAGTGTAAAGGCTGTTGACTTCTACGCCTGCATCAATCAAAAGAAGATCCCCGCTAGAAACCACGCCCGTGTTGCGCATCCAATGCAAAATTGGAGCGTGCTTTCCAGAAGCAACAATCGTATCGTAGCCAACCTCGTTGCCAACTTCTCGAGCAACGGAGTTAAAAGCACCTTCAATCATGCGCTCAGAATGCTCTTTGCCTAAAGCTTGAGGTAAACGCGTAAGCATGCGATCAAAGCCTAACTTTGTAGCAGCAACAGCTTTGCGCATTTCACCAATCTCGTAAGCATCTTTAAGCATACGAGCTTCGGCTGCTACTTCATGCAACTTATCGTCTGCGGCAATATTTGCATCTTCGTCGCTAAATCCGCTCGCTTCTCTTAAAGCATCTACACGTGCTGTTAAATCGGAGTCCGCTTCTCGCACAATTCGCACACGCACGCTTTCGGCAGAGCTATTATCGTCGCTAACGTTTTTTGCGATTGCTTCATCAAGCTCCGCAATATCACGCGTTTCAATGCCTGTCATGGCTTTCAACTCTTTGAGTCCTGCGCGAGGACCAACCCAGTATTCGCCATAGTGTGGGTCTTTGTAGAATGCGGCAGTGCTATTGTCTGCGCGTGGAGCAACAAATAGTTGAGGAATGTGTGTTTTGCCAGCTGCTTCCTCGTCGCTGCCTGCTTGCACCGGTTCAAGCACAAGCACTGCACCAGCTTCATAATCTTGACCCAAGCCAGTGTAGTACGCGAACGTTGTGTCTGGTCTAAAAGCGTAGTCGCAATCGTTATTGCGTACTTTTGGCTGACCTGCTGGGATAACAAGGCGCTCGCCTGGGAATCTCTTGCCAAGCGCTTCTAGACGCGCTGGCGTGTACTTTGAGGACTCAAGCGGTTCGATTTGTGGCTCCTGGTTATCCCAGCCACTGGTCATAAACTCTTTAAAGGAATCGCTGTTTGGACGCAAAGATCGATTGTTTACGCGGTCTTGCGCTTTCTGCGTACCATCCGCATTAAGCTGCTCGCCATGTATTGTTGGTGTTGATTGATGCATATCTTCTGCCATCTTGCGACTCCTTGATTTTAATATTTAATCAACTTAATCTTTAATCAACTTAGATTCAATCTACATCTTCTTATTTTCTTATTAGGAATGTACATTGAACATCGCCATTAACTTGCAAAAGACTAAAGCGAAGCGTTGTAATGCTGCACCTTAAGCGTGCGACGAGAAGAATCGAGCTTGCCGAGAACCATGCGACGCAAAGCCTGATCCGCATCCTTATGCTCATCAAGCCATAGCTGTCCGCGCTCAACTAACTCGTCTACATCCGCATAATTTGGATACAAGCCTTCAATCAAAGTTTCAGCCATGTGGAATGTGCGATTCTTCCAAATCCACTCAACTTCAGCAAAATAGCGCTCAACATAAGGCTTAACCAAATCGCCTTTAGCAGTGCTTGCGAAGCCAGCAACCACAGCACCCATTTGCATATTAGTCAAATCGAGATTGCGCAAAGCCTGTTCAAAAGCCCAATCCTTAGCTTCTGCAGTTGATCGAGCCGCACGAGCTTGGTAAGCGTATTCGCGATTCTCGGTAGTATCGCGCTTTTTAAGTTCCGCGTCAATTCCAGCTTCGTCCAAAGCGTTCACGCCTGCGAGCGCAATAAGAATGCTCCAGCGCAAGTCGTTGTCGATTTCCAAACCTTCTAAGCGCACAGAGCCGTCAAGCAATCCGTTAGCTACACGCACAAACTCAGCATCTCCAACTTCGCCGTATCCAAGATAAGCCTTGAGCAACTGGAATTGCTCGTCGGAACCTGCAGAAGCTGCCAAAGCCAACTGCCAGAGTTCGTGAGCAACATGCTTTGCGACTTCTGCTTGACGCTCTGGAACAACGTAGTGGCTTGCAGTTACTTTTACTTGACCAAGAGCATAGCGGAAAGTAGTTGATTCGCGCTCGGTGGCAAAAGCTTTAAGGCTAAGTTCCACGAAGCGTTCTGCTGGGAATTCTGCGTCGCGAGTCATATCCCACAATGCGAGCCAAATAAGCGAGCGAGTCAAAGAATCCTTGAAACGATACAAGTTTTCGGCAGCAAACTCAAGCGACTTTTCGTCAAAACGTAGCTTTGTGTAAGTCAAGTCGTCGTCGTTTACAAGAATAAGTGCTGGCATTTTTTCGCCGCGAGCTTCAACAACTTCCGTCACTTCGCCGTCAATGTCGAGTTCGATTCGCTTTGTGCGCTTAATTTCGCCAGTTGCTTCGTCTACATTGTAGAATCCAACAGCCAAACGGTGTGCGCGCAAAACTGGATGCTCTTCTGGCGCGCTCTGACGCAAACGCAAGGAAGCAATAGTGCCGTCACCTGCTTCTTCGACTTCGGTGGAAATCGTGTTAATTCCAGCTTTTTCAAGCCACTGAGCACTCCAAGCCTTAAGATCGCGACCGCTTGTAAGCTCTAACTCGTGCAACAAATCAGCCAAAGTTGCGTTGCTGTATGCATGCTTGCTCAAGTAATTGTGGATTCCTTCAAAGAACTTTTCGCGACCAACGTACGCTACGAGTTGTTTTAATACGGAAGCGCCCTTTGCGTAAGTGATTCCGTCGAAGTTAACGGAAGTGTCGTTCAAATCGTTGATTGGAGCCACGATTGGGTGCGTTGTTGGGAGCTGATCTTGATTAAGCGCCCAGCTTTTTTCGCCGGAGTTGAAAGTGCTCCAAGCGTCATGCCATTCGGTTGCTTCAGCAGTTGCAAGAGTAGAAGTGAATTCTGCAAAAGACTCGTTAAGCCACAAGTCATTCCACCACTTCATAGTTACGTAATCGCCGAACCACATGTGTGCAAGCTCGTGCAAAACTGTTACAACACGACGCTCAGCATAAGCGTCCGTAACCTTGGATTCAAACACGTATTGGTCGCGAATTGTAACCATACCAATGTTTTCCATAGCTCCAGCGTTATATTCTGGCACGTAAATCTGATCGTACTTTGCGTACGGGTATGGCACTCCCCAAGTCTTAGCGTAGAAAGCAAAACCTTTCTTCGTAATATCGAACAAGTAGTCAACGTCTTTTGCAAAAGCGTCTTTAAGTGCCTGACGGCAATACATTGCCATTGGCACTACGCGACCGTCTTCGTTGTTGTAAGTCGTATGCCACTCAGCATAAGGTCCTGCGCAAATCGCAGTTAAGTAGGAGCTCATTTTTGGAGTTGACTCAAACACCCAGCGCTTCATTCCTTCTACAGCGCCATTTTCCAAAGTGCCTGCTTCAGTTTCGCGGCCTTCCAGCGCTGTTTCGCTCTTAACTGGCATGTTGGAAGTCACAATCCAGCTTTCTGGAGCATCCACGCTAAAATCAAAAACCGCCTTCAAATCTGGCTGATCAAACACTGCGTAAACGCGGCGAGCATCCGGCACCTCGAACTGAGTGTACAAATACACGTTGCTGTCGGAAGGATCCACGCTTCTATGTAATCCCTCGCCCGTGTTGGAATATTGGCAGTTTGCTACAACTTCTACGGTATTATGCTCAAGCAGATTTGCTAGCTCAATTCGGCTGTTTGCAAAAACCTTAGAAACATCAAGAGATGCTCCATTGAGCACAACGGATTCAACGCTGTTTGCAATCAAATCGAGGAAGCTTGTTCCACCAGCTTTAGCATCAAACTCAATCTTTGTGTGCGATTTAAAATCGCGTCCCCCTTTGCCTAAATCGAGCGCAACATCGTAGTGAATTGGCATTTGAATTGCGCTAAAACGTTCCGCCGCTTCTACGCGAGTCAGATTTGCTCCTGGCATATTTACCTTCCTTTTTATATTTCCTTTATATTTTCCTTATTCTTGATTATTTTCTGAAATATTTGCTACTACTGGCACAATCATTGGCTTCCTACGCAACGCACGCGCAATCCAACTTCCAAGCGTTCTTCGCATAATCTGCTGAAGCTTATACGTGTCTTTCTCGCCGTGCATCATGGCATCTTGAAGCTGGAAAACAATTTGAGATCGAACTTTTTCAAAATCAGACTCGTCTTCTGCAACAGCATTCAAGTAAATCTTTGGACCTGCTACAACATCTGCGCTATCTGTATTTACCACTATAAAGCTAGACACAAATCCTTCTGTGCCAAGGATTCTACGCTTTTCCAGCTCTTCGTCTGTAAGCTCGCCAACGGAATCGCCATCAACATACACGTATCCGCATGGCACAGATCCAACAACGGCGGCGTTTCCGTGGTACAAGTCCACAACATCTCCATCTTCTGCCAAAACAACATTTTTAGGATCCACGCCTGTTTTAACAGCAATCGAACCGTTTGCCACAAGATGCCTGTGTTCGCCGTGAATTGGCATAGCGCATTTTGGCTTAACAATGTTGTACAAGTAGAGCAACTCACCCTCATTGCAATGACCAGAAACATGAATCGCAGCATTATCTTTGTTGATTACGCGAGCGCCCATTTGCACAAGCTTGTTGATTACTTTGTAAACTTCATGCTCGTTTCCTGGGATTAGTGAGCTTGCAAGAATTACGGTATCAAGCTCATTAACTGTAATATCTTTGTGTATTCCGTCTGCGATTCGCCCAAGAGCTGCCATTGGTTCGCCTTGAGATCCTGTGCACATATACACAAGCTTGTCGTCTTGAATATCTTTTGCTTGCTTTAAATCTACAACAGTATTTTCTGGAATATGCAAGTAGCCGAGATCTGCCGCAATAGACATATTTCTAACCATTGAGCGCCCAACGAACACAACTTTTCGACCATACTTGTGTGCAGCGTCTACGACTTGCTGAACGCGGTGAACATGGCTAGAGAAGCTTGCGACGATTATTTTGCGAGTGGCTTCCGCAAATGCACGATCCAAAGCTGGTCCAATAGTGGTTTCTGGCTTAACGAATCCTGGAACCTCGGCATTTGTGGAATCCGCCATTAATAAGTCAATTCCCTGTTCGCCAAGCTTTCCGAATTCAACTAAATCAGTAAGCCTATGGTCTAGTGGAAGCTGATCTAGCTTTATATCTCCCGTATCAATAAGCGTTCCTGCTGGCGTTTTTACACACACTGCAAGAGCGTCTGGAATGGAGTGTGTTACGCTAATAAACTCCAAATTAAAAGGACCTATTTTTAGCTTGTCTCTGCCTTCTACATGAATCATTTTTGGGTTGATTCTGTGTTCTGCACATTTTGCTTCAACAAAAGCGAGTGTTAATTTAGATCCGATTAGAGGAATGTCTGGACGCATTTTTAGCAAATATGGCACGCCACCAATATGGTCTTCATGTCCGTGCGTAAGTACCAGAGCATCTACTTTATCTAACCTGTTTTGAATGTAGTGAAAATCTGGCAAAATCAGGTCTACGCCTGGCTGCTCTTCTTCTGGGAAAAGCACTCCGCAGTCTATAAGTAAGATATGACCGTTGTATTCTATAACGTTCATATTTCTTCCGATTTCGCCCAATCCGCCAAGCGGAACAATTCTCATTGACCCCTTGCGATATTTTGGCGGAGCGATTAACGCACCATCGCGCTGATCGTTTACCACTGGTGGAAGCGCGTTTTTAACTATTTTAGAACTTTTAGAACTTTGCGTATTTTTGATTTTTTTGCTTGCTTTCAAAGATTCGATATTGTTATCGTTAATCTTGTTATCGCTTGTTTTATTGCTTTTTTTACTTGTATTAGTTGTTTTTTCTTTTTTCACAGTTTTATTTGACTTTTTATTCGTTATTTTTGAAGGTTGGGAGGTTTTTACAGAGTCTACAATTTCTGCAAGAATCTCATCCGTCAATTGCATCGTTGTCTTACTCATCTAATCCATTGTAGCGTTACGCCTCAACGGATTAACACTTAAAAATATGAAGCAAATCGCTTTGAATTTGTCGTAAATAACCTATAAAGCTAAAGCTAAAGTCAAAATGTTAAAGCGTGTGTTGAAACGTGTGTTAAAGCGTAAACTCTAATGCTTACCGTATTTTTTCCAAATCTTGATTCCGATGCCGATTAGTACTACAACGATTGCGAAAATCATTGAACCTAAAATTGCGGAGCCTGATTGAATGTCAGCAAAGCCTGCTGCTGCGAATAAATCTGAACCAAACATTACACACCTTCTAAAATTCTTGTTTCCTGTTTTGTTAAAAAACCTATTGTTCCTAATTCTACAATACTTTTTTGCAAAAGATAATACTCCGAATTGCCTTCGTGCTACGCTTTGAACGCTCAGACAGGTTGTCGCGCTTAGAGCGTAGCGCGCAAGGGTAATTCTCTGTTTGCTGTTGCGAGATATGCGGATTCGTTACATTTGTATTATCGGTGAGGCATTTGTAACGCTTTTCGGGTCAGATTTGTTATATATGTCTCGCGCATGAGATATTCGTAACACTTTTTGGCTAAGATTTGTTACATTCGTCTCGGTGATGAGACATTTGTAACGTTTTTTGCTGTGGCATATACCCCTTTTAGTATGAAAAGCGTCAGTGTTGTTTGCGTGTTACAATAATCCACCCAATTGACGCGATTGGAATTGCAACAAGCGTAGAAATCCATGGAACCATCATTCCGCCGTGCGAGCTCCACGCGTCAATCGCAAAGCCCGCGACCATTGATCCAAGAGAAGCGCCAGTTGCAGATGCCGTTGGCAGCCACGATAATCCTTCGGTAAGCGAGTGCTCAGGAATCGTGTCTTTAACAATAAGATTTCCAGTTGCAAAAATTGGCGAAACGCATAGTCCGCTTAAAAGCTCAAAAATGCTTAGAAGCACAAGTCTATCTAAGTTAATGTTCATAAGAATAAAGCCAATAGTAAGAAGGCTTAAAAACACGATTAGATGAGACCAATTAGATCCGCGGAATTTGTGCGAACCAAAAATAACAGCTCCAACTAAAGATCCGCATGCAAACAGCGCAAGTTGCAAGCCGATTAATTTGTCTAATCCTTGCGCACGCATTGCTGCAGTAACAGATACGTCAAAAGCGCTAAAACTCATATTAAAAACAAGGAACATAACAACAAGTGGTATGATTCCGCGGTAAAGAAGAACGTTTTTAGGCTTCTTCTTACGATTTTTGTTTTTGAGTTGTTTAAGTGAAAGCCTGTCTATAAGCTTTGTAGTGTTGTTGCTTTTATGTGTGTTTTGTACGTTTTCGCTTTGCTCGCTTATTGCATTTTGCACGTCTTCGTCGTATTTAGGTGCGCTTTCTACTTGCACGATTTTAATAACCGCTGGCTGTGTGTTTTTAAGTGATAAGAACCACGCTCCACCTAGTCCACTTGCTAAAACCGGCACAAAAAGTTGAGATACAGGGTGAACGCTAGTGGCAAGCCATGCTGCAAGAATTGGTCCGAAAATAAACACAATCTCGTCAATTCCAGATTCAAGCGCATATGCAACGTTTAGTAGCGTATCGTCGCTTTGACTTTTAAGTGTGTATGCCCAGCGCGTTCTAACAAGCGCGCCGAACGCAAATTGCGTAACTCCCATTAAGATTGCAAGCACAAAAAGTATTGGCAAGGGTACACGTATTAGCGCTGCAACAGCAAAAGATAGCATAGCTACAACTTGCGCGCTTAGAGCAAGTGTTCCAACTTTTCTTTGACCAAATCTATCAAAAAACTTTGCATATAATGGCGTTACGGCTGCTTGTGATAGCACGTATGCGGCACTCATAGTGCCTGCAATAGTCCAATTGTTGTAAATGTGGTTTAGTGCAAGAACGATTCCTAAACCCATCATCGAAATAGGCAGCCTTGCTATTGCTCCAGATATGCAAAATGCTCGCGTTCCTTCAAAAGAGAACAATCTTGCATAATTTGACATAGGCGAAGACTTTTGCTGCGCCGATTTCGATGACATATTCACTTCCCTTAAAATTTGTACGCGTTTAACGTGCTTAACATGATTGATTTTTGAGTATCTTTCTAGTCTACATTATGGCGTCAAAGTTTGCAGATTGATGTTTTGATTTTCCCGTGTTTGTTCCCTTTTTGGTCGATTGGGGAAATAAAAGCGGGAAAATCGTTCGCGCATTATGCAGATCGAAATCGTCGATTCGAACGTTAATCCATAGGTATTTGATAAAATCGCATTGAAAACTTGATACCCCCCCCCCCGTAGAGCTGTATACTGTTTTCGTATGAAGCAAGGTTTAAAAAAGATCGCAATGGAAGCGAACAAAAATTGCGATTCTCGCACAAAATCTTGTTTAAATAGCAGAGTCTACTATTTTAATCATTAGAAAGAGGAGAGGTTAGTTATGAACGCTAAGCTTGCCGTAGCAATATCTTTAGGCGCAAGTTCTCTTGCATTATTCGGCATGGCAGGTGTTGCCAACGCTGAAACAGTTACTCCACCAAATTCTGGCACAAATCCACAACCTGTTGTACAGGCTCCACAAAGTGGTAACGCAAATCCTAGTGGCAATTCAGGTAATGAAAATCCTCAACCTGGAAGCACAAATCCTGAAAACACAAATCAAGGTGGTGCTTCTGGGCAGAATCAACCTGGCAGCACTCCTGCAGGCCAGCAAGTCGGTGGAAATAGCGAGGGAACGAAGCCAGAAGAAAAGAAAAATGAAGCTGCAGAACAAGCTATAATGGATGCAAAGTCCAAGAGTGAAGACGCTCAAAAAGATGTAACTACAGCAGACAATGAAGTTAAGCAAGCAAACGAAAAGGCAACTGAAGCCAAGAACACTGCCGAAGAAGCTCAGAATGATTTAAATGCTGCTAACAAGTCAAAAGATAAAGCAGATAAAGAAAAGACCGAAGCTGACAACAATTTAACAGCAGCTAACAATGAAGTTAACGCCAAAGAGAAAGTAGCTGAAGAAGCTGCAGGCGATGTAGCTGCAAAAGAAAAGACTTTAAAAGACGAGCAAGCTAAGCAGACTGCAGCTGAAGAAGCAAAGAAGAAAGCCGAGAACGAACAGGCTGCGGCTGAAGAAGAAAAGAAAACCGCTGAAAATAATGTTACTGATAAAAACACAGCTTTAGAAAAAGCAAAAGGAACTTTAGAATCTAAGCAAGACGAGAAAAACGATTACGACAAAAAATTAAAGGAAGCACAAGAAAAGTTAGAAAACGAAAAGAAGGAACAAGCTCGTTTAGATGATATAGCTGATAGAGCCAAAACAAAACAAGAACAAGCAGATCTCGCTGTTGAAAATAACAAAAAAGAGCAGCAAGAAAAGCAAAATAAGATTGATGCTCTAAATAATCCGACTACTACCACTAACGAAGAAGTAGAAAGACTTAAGCGTGAAGCATCTGAAGCTGAACAAAAAGCTAAAGATGCTAAGGCAGATGAGGATAAGAAAGACAAAGAAGCTAAAAATAAGAAAAAAGATCTAGATAACGCTGGAAACAATCTCAACTCAGCAGAAAAAGATCTTGAAAATAACTCAGACGCTAAGAAGTTGAGCGATGCAGAAAAAGCTGTGAAAGACGCTAAGAATACTGCAGATGAAGCTGCTAAGAAAGATACTTCTAAAACTACAGCAAACTTTGATGGATTCTTGGATTATGTGATTAAAACTTATAAAAATTCTACTAGCAAAGAAGATAAAGCTCTTCTTGAAGATGCTCAGCGCGCTAAGCAGATTTTGAACGGTGAAAGAGTTGAAATCATGAAGCAAGTCCAGAACGGAGACAAAACAGAAAACGTTCTAGACCGCGTTGAAGTACCTATGTGGTATAAGGATCTTGTAAAACTCGGTAAAGTTGGCGGCGCGGATTCATTGCAAAACATGAAGGAAGCTGCAACTTACTACGAGGCACTCAACAAGTTACGCAAAGAAGATAGCGATAAAAACAGCGCAAGTACTGAAGACAAAGCAACTTTGGGCGCTGTTAACGTGCGTCTTAGCTTGATTGCAGAGTCAATTGTAAACTCCTTCTATTCTGGTGCAAATCATGATCATGCAATAAACCACCCTGGTTATAAGAGTAGCGAAGTGATGAAAACTAACCCGTACAATGCTACAGAAAATCTTGCGTGGGGCAATTACGACGGAGACTCTAAGGATCATAAGAATCAGGAGTATGGAAGTTGCCATATAACAGCAAATGGCAATACGTCTTGCTCTGTAGATGCTGAAAAATATAACGCTCTTAGCGGCTGGTATACGGTTGAAAAAGAGCGTTACGACAAGGCTGTTGAAGGAACGTTTGTAACTGGCGAAAAAGGTAGTGAAGTAACTCATAAGATTTCTGATGCTGGTAAAAAGGTTCTTAAAGAACATCGTTATGATTTGGGTCGATACATGCGGCAGAATCCAGATACTCAGTTATTCGTGGATAGTGCTGATAATAGTGGTAATCTCAAGGGCATTTTCTTGGAATCTGTGGGTCATTACACGAATTTTGCTAGCAAAGATATTACTGCTGGCGGATTCGCTGAAAGCGACTTAAGCTTGCAAGAGGTTACAACAACAACCACAGTAAACGGAAAGTCTACAGTTAGCAAAGAAGATGTTGTAGGAGATGTAGCTGTATGGCACGGAAGCAACGAATCTTCGATTAGCGTTGCTAAATATAAAGAGCTTCTTGCTAATTACGAGAGTAGCCTTGGTGAAAGCGCTAAGGCAGAGTTGCAAGAGAATGACGCTATAAACAAGCTGAATGCTGAAGCAAATAAAGCAAACTACGATTTGTTTGTTAAAAAGTATGAGCTTCGTAAATTGCATTATGACTTGAACATGAGCGATGCTAACAACTTAGACGCTGCAGATGCCGCTAAGCCTGAAGTTGGTTTGCAAGATCAGGAAATTATTGCTCTTGAAAATGATGTTAAAGAAGTTCAAAAGAATATTGACAACATTAGTTCAGAAAAGCAAAAAGCAGCAAACTTTATAAAAGAATATGAAGATCATTTGAATGACGTACCTAGTCATTGGCAAAATCCAACTGAAGCAAAAAATGTATATGACAGTAACAAACAATATTTGGTGTATGCAGAACAAACTATTGCCAAATTAAATTCTGATTTATCTTCTAAGAAGAGCACATTAGACACCGCTAAATCTGCCATAAATACTGCAAACGCTACACGCACTACTATTGAGAATCTTAAGAAGGCTGTTGCAAGCGCAAATACGACGTTTGAACAGGCTAAAACTGATGTTCAAGAAGCAAATAAAGCTTTAACACAAGCTCAAGAAACAGCTAATAGGTTAAATACTGAAGCTACAAGTGCGCAGCAGAAGTATAAAGAAGCTGAGCAGAAGGCTCAGACTGCAGCTCAGCAGACTAGCGAAGAGCGCAATAAGCAGATTCAAAATCTTCAAGGTGAGCTCGATCAGCTGAAAGAAAAAGCCAAAACTCTGGAGCAGACTGCTAAACAAGCTAAGACAGCTGCTGATGCAGCAAAAAATGATGCTCAACTTCAAAAGAATAAGATTGATGGAGAGTTAACTCAGGCTGTTACACAAGCTAAGCAGAAGGTTGATCAAGCACAGCAGGCTGTTCAAGATGCAATCAAAGCTAAAGATAGTGCTGTTGAAGCACTTGCGGCAGCAAATAAGAATGTTACTGAGTTAACTGAAAAGATATCTGGATTTGCTGCAGCAATACAAAAGCACGACAATGAGATTAAAGCTGCTAAAACAAAGGTAGCAGATGCTCAAGGCTATCTTGACACAGCAACACAAAAGCAAACTAGCGCCGAAACTGAGCTTAAGAATGCAAAACAAACAGCAAAAGAAAAAGCTGAAGCCGTTAAGACTGCTGAACAAAATGTTAAAAAAGCAATTGCTGCTATTAGTGCTGCTAAAGAATCTGTTAAGCAAGCTAAGATTACGGTTGCTTCTGCTCAATCTGCTCTTGCAGCTGCTAAAACTAAGGTTACACAGGCTCAAACAAAGGTTGAGTCTTATAAGACTAAATTTGCAGCAGCCGTAGCTGCTCTTCCTGAACAAGTTCGAGTGACATATCAGGCGAATTTTGCTGCTGTAACTGGTAACTTTACAACAATGCTAGCAACCCTTAACTCTTGCTCTACTACTTTGAGTTCTGCTACTAGCACGTTGCAAAAATCAGCAGAAAGCCTGTCCAAGGCTGTTCCAGAACCAGCTCCAGAACCACCTGCTCCTGTGCCACCAGCTCCTGTGCCAGTACCAACACCACCTACACCACCAGTAGTGGTACCGGAACATCATAATGAAGGTGGTTCTAATACCAACACTGGCAGTGGAACACAAGAGCAAAACACTGAATCAGGCAATGCTAATCAAAATACTGGTTCAACTAGTGCAACGCAAAATAACACTAGCAGCAGTACGAGCAACAACACGAGTTCTAGCGAATCCTTCGAAAACTACTACAACCAGTATCTTGCAGGATACGCAAACAACTTGTTCGGAAATGAGCAACTCGGATTCCACGCTGCTATTCCAGCTGCACAATCGCAAAGCGCAAACGATGCTAACGGTGCTAACGGTGCAAATGCTCAAAATGCTAATGGCGTTGCAGCGAATAATGTTGCAGGCGCAGCGCACGCTAACACTCTTAGCGCAAGCAGCGCTAACCGCATAGCAGCTGCTCTTGCATCTGGCTCTAAAGCTGCAGCTAAGGATCTTGCTAAAGATCTTGCTAAAGCACAAGATGCTGCTAAGGATTCTGCTGCTAAGAGCGAGTCCAATAAGGATAATGCAAAGAACGACGCAAAGGATTCTGCAAAGAGCAAGTCTAAGAGCGAATCCAAGAATGATTCCAAGAGTGAATCTAGTG
>QWCU01004673.1_pt1 | contig 56413 bp, 47 predicted proteins | sample 1972601 | NCBI WGS metagenome assembly QWCU01 (sample SAMN09866700, study PRJNA288562) | Human vaginal metagenome isolate pre2_vaginal, whole genome shotgun...
GACACACCTTGTGCCTTAGAGCCATAACATTTTTATTATTTTTTGGTCTCATGCAGCAAGCTGCAAGGGAATCAAGCGGCCTTTTCCTGCTTCTCGCGCAAAGCGTCGATAGTACGCACTGCCTTGGTTGGCAAAGCGTTGAACAGGTAGGCGGCCTTGGACATGGTGCCCTTGAGCGCGCCAGCCATCTCGGAAAGCAATTCTGGGCGAGACTTGAGGTCTGCCAGCTGCTTGGCGCCTTCGGCATCGTAAACGGTTCCATCTGCGAAACCGCCCTTAATGACGAGGGTCTTATTCTCTTTGGCAAAATCACGCAAGGTCTTAGCAGCCTCAATGAAATCGCCCTTTACAAAGGTGATTGCAGTTGGGCCAGCAAGAAGCTCATCAAGACCTTCAATGCCCGCTTCCTTAGCGGCAATGCGAGCAAGCGTATTCTTAGCCACAGAGTAGGAAGTATCGCGGCCTAGCTTTTCGCGCAGAGAAGAAATCTGCGGAACTGTAAGCCCGCGGTACTCGGTAAGGTAGACAGCATCGGCGTTACGGAACAAATCCGTAAGCTCTGCAACTACCGCTTCCTTTTCGGGCCTCTTCATGGCGTTCCTTCCTAAATTGGCCGCTGGAATGGAAATAACATATCAAAAAGCCCTGCGCACGGCAGAGCATCCAAAAAACACATAGTGTTAAAAAGTTTGTGAAAAATCGCAAATAAATCGCAACAATCACTGCTCAACCTGTGCTGGCATGACACATCATTTTCAGGAATCTTGCGACTCCACCAACGGTCTGTGGTTTACGTTGGGCAAGTTTAATATCCACACGCGACAATGTCAATATTTTTTCGCAAACTTTATAATTTATTTTTATTTAGGATTATTTATCTAGGATTATTTAAGAGCGCACTCAACACGCGCGGTTGCTGGCGACTTATCCCAAACTAACGCGGAAAAATCGCAAGCAACCGTACGCATCAAATACGCTCTTAAAATAATTAATTAAATTAATATCTAACTAATATCTAACTTAACTAATATCTAACTATTCGATTTACAAAACTGCGTTAGCAACAAAGTCAAGAATGAACAAAAGCGAAACAATCCAAAGCATTGGATGAACGTCTTTAGCACGCTTCTTGCAAGTCATAACTAAGCAGTACATGATGAATCCAGCGGCAATGCCGTAAGAAATCGAGTAAGAGAACGCCATAAACACGGCAGCGAAGAACGCAGGAATTGCTTCGGAAATATCGTCCCAAGCAATCTCCTTCAGCGAGCTTGCCATCATGCAGCCTACAACTACAAGCACGCCAGCCGTAGCAGCTGCAGGAACAGCGCTAGCAAATGGCGCAAGAACAATCGAAAGCGCAAAGCACACGGAAACAACTACAGAAGTCAAACCAGTGCGGCCACCAGCACCAATACCAGCAGCAGACTCAACGTAAGTAGTTGTGTTGGAAGTACCGCAAATTGCGCCAACCGAAGTTGCAATCGAATCGGCAAACAGCGCGCGATCCATCTTGGAGCTAAAGCCAGAGCCGTTTTCCAAAGCCTTCTCATCTGCCTCCGAGAAAATGCCAGTTCTGCGGCCTGTACCAATAAACGTTCCCAAAGTGTCGAAAGTATCCGACATAGAGAAGGCAAAAATAGTTACCAAAACAAGCGGAATGCGTGCTGGATTAGAGAAGAGAGCAGGGAAACCTTGCGGGCCAAAAATAGCACCAAAGGTGGTTGTAAGCTGGGCAAAAGCGTCTGTAACAGAAACAGCATTATTTAACGAAGTTAAGCCAAGCGGAATACCAATCAAAGAGGTTGCAATAATCGTAATAAGCAAGCTTGCGCGAACCTTAAGAACGGTAAGAACAATAGCCAAAACAAGTCCAATAAGGAATAGCCACAAAATAGGATTGTTAATAACAGCAAGGCCTGGAATAGCAGCGGTTGGCTTACTCTTAGCAGCGGCGGCAGGATCTTTAGAAGTAAAAGTGATTAAGCCAACGCTCATAATGCCAACGTATGCAACGAATAAACCAATGCCACCACCAATCGCTTGTTGCAGCGAAGTTGGGATGGCACGAATAATCATCTTACGAATCTTGGTAACGGTAATAATAATGTTAATTAAACCGCACAAGAACACCATACACATGGCTTCTTGCCACGTAAAATGCAAGCCAAAGCACACTGTGTATGTGAAGAATGCGTTAAGACCCATGCCAGCAGCTTGAGCGTAAGGCACGTTAGCAAACAAGCCCATAACGAGCGTGCCAATAATTGCTGCGATGATTGTAGCGAGGAAAACGCCACCTTTAGGCATGCCAGTTTGGCTTAAAATCATTGGGTTTACAACAATAATGTACGACATTGCAAAGAATGTAGTGAGACCTGCAGTGATCTCCGTTGATACATTCGTGCCGTTTTCTTTGAGATGGAAGAACTTTTCCATAAACTCTCTGTTCCTTGGTTTTACAGCGCAAAAGACCATAAAAAGCGTGGCGATAGCACTTGAGCAATCGCGGACGCAATTACATTTGGGCATTCACGCAGAGGTTACTGCGACTCGCTCGGCGCGCAAAGCACAAGCCGAATAAACACTCTAGAAAACTCACGAGAATTAGAAACGACTTATAGAACTTTGAACAACCGAACAGGTTCGACCTTACGCGCACGTGCTGACCAAAGAAAAATCGCGCAAAAATTATGCAAAATCGCCTAAAAATCGCGCAGAAAACACCCAGAAATCGCTGCAAAAATCACCCAAATCGGCCAGAAATGTAGCGCTCCGCCTCCGCATTGCGCGGATTGTTGAACATAGTGGTTGTATCTGCAAAATACTCAAGATGCCCTGGTTTTCCAACCGCCTTAAGGTTAAAGAACGCAGTGTAGTCGGCCACGCGCGCCGCCTGCTGCATGTTGTGCGTTACAATCACAATCGTGTAATCGCGCTTAAGCTCGTTAATCAAATCTTCTACAGCAAGAGTAGAAATAGGGTCAAGAGCAGAGCAAGGCTCGTCCATAAGAAGCACTTGCGGATGCACAGCCACTGCTCGCGCAATACAAAGTCGTTGCTGCTGGCCGCCAGAAAGCCCGATTCCTGGCTTATCTAGTCTATCTTTAACTTCGTTCCACAAATTCGCGCCGCGCAAAGCCCACTCAACTAGGTCGTCGGCATCTTGCTTTGAAATATGGCGATTATTTAAGCGAACTCCTGCAAGAACGTTTTCTCGAATAGACATTGTTGGGAAAGGATTTGGGCGCTGAAACACCATTCCAACATCTCGGCGAACTGCCACAGGATCCACGTCTTTGCCATACAAATCACGGCCTTCAAGCAACACTTGACCTTCCACGCGAGCGCCTGGAGTAATCTCGTGCATGCGGTCTAAAGTGCGCAAAACCGTTGATTTTCCGCATCCCGAAGGCCCAATAAAAGCCGTAACCTTGTTTGGCTCAATGCTTATGTTAACGTCTTCTACTGCTAGAAAATCACCATAATAAATGTTCAAATGCTTAACATCAATGCGCTGACCCATTTGCGCCTCACTTTCTAAAATCCTTCGTCTTACTTCGCTTTACTTTGATTTACCTTGATTCACTTCGCTTTATTTCGCCTTTACTGAGAACACGCGCGCTACAACTCGCCCAATAATATTCAGCAGCAAAACAATCACAATCAAAGCAAGCGCCGCCGCCCACGCACGCTCCATCGGAATCGTAGTAACGCACGAAGATGGCGCGTTAGCTGGGCAATTCGCCGAAAGCTTGGAATATTCCTGGTAAACGTACACTGGCAAAGTAGTCATTTGCCCGTCAAAAAGATTGAAATTCGTGGATGCAATAAACCCAGCTGCCATTAAAAGCGGAGCCGTCTCTCCAACCACGCGCGCAACCGCAAGAATACAGCCAGAAACAATGCCAGGCAACGCGGTTCGCAACACGATTTTTGTAATCATTCGCTGCTTTGTAACACCTAGAGCAAGCGCCGCTTCACGCAGATCGTTCGGCACAATTTTTAACATTTCTTGACACGACTTAACAACAGTTGGCAGCATAAGCAGCGAAAGCGCAACCGACCCTTCAAAACCGTTGATTGTTCCAGGGCCTACAAAAATCGTAAAGCTAGAAAACGCAAACAAGCCAGCCACAATCGAAGGGATTCCGCTCATAACGTCTACAACAAGATTAATCACCCTAGCTAAGCGGCTGCCTCGCGCGTACTCAATCAGATACACGGAGCACATAATTCCAATCGGAATCGAAATTGCCATTGCACCAAGCGTAATCTCCAACGTTCCAATAATGGCGTGCAAAATACCGCCATAGCCGCCAGTGCCAGTAGCAGCGCCGCCAACAACATAAGTCATATTATGTGTTAAAAAGTCAAGGTTTAGCCGCTTAATGCCGTTTACAATAGTCGTTAAAAGCAAAGAAAGTAGCGGAATTAGCGCAACTACAAAAGACAAAAAGATTAAAACGCGCATAAACAAGTCTTTTCGCTTACGACTTGCGATTCTAGAGCGCGTTGGGCGGAACTTGTTAAAGTCGATTTTTGGGGATTCGCTGCTTGCGCCAACAGTCTGATCAGAGCCAGCTTGTAACGATTGCGAATTTTGCATCATGCACTCGCCTTTCCCGTGATTTTGCGCGCAATAAGGTTTACAGCGAATGAAATAACAAACAGCACCAAGCCTGTAGCAATAAGCGCACTAACACCCAATCCGTTTGCTTCTGGGTATTGCGCTGCTATGTTTGCTGCAATCGTTTGGTTTTGTGAAGCTTGCAAAATGTTGAATTTAAAGGTGAATCCTGGAGACAAAATCATAAGAACTGCCATTGTTTCGCCCAAAGCGCGACCAAGACCAAGCATAGATGCGGAAACAATTCCCGACTTTGCAAACGGCAAAACCGCTAGCTTTATCATCTCCCACTTTGTTGCACCAAGAGCGAGCGCACCTTCTTGTTGCAATCGCGGAGCTTGCTGGAAAATGTCTCGCGCCATAGAAGTTATAATCGGCAAAATCATAACTGCCAGAACAATGCTAACGGTTGCAGCACTACGCGAAGGGCTTGCCGCAGGGCCTGCAAAAAGCGGAATCCAGCCAAAGATGTGAGAGATAAACTTCCAGAACGGGTATATGGATGGCACGAGCACCAATCCGCCCCAAAGACCGTAGATTACGGACGGAATCGCAGCAAGCAAGTCGACTACACCACTTAAAAGCGGCACCATTTTTGGCGGAGCATAGTGGCTTATAAACAGCGCGATTCCAATCGAAATAAAGAATGCAAGGAGAAGAGCGAGCGCAGACATAAGAACAGTTCCAAAAACCATTGGCGCTACGTAGCCTAGAAAATCGTGCGCTTTGCCGCCAGTAAAGTCCAAAAATACTTGGCTTACTTGGCTTTTGTTTGCGCCTATAATAGGCCACGCTTGAAACAGCAGGAACAATGCAACAGCTGTAAGCACCATTAAAATCAGCAATCCGCAAGCAAGAGCTACGCTTTTGAACAAGCGGTCTGCAAAACCACCTGCAAAACCACCTGCAAAATGGCCACTTTTGTGCGCATCTTTACTGATTGCAGTTCTTTGTTTAGAACTCACTCATGCTCCTTTTGTAGTCATTATATAAATGCTATCAGCAGCAATATATTGACTACTATATTAACTACTCTAAAATCTTTGCAAAATGCTATTTTTACTTGCCTATCGACTGAATAGACTTGTTAATCCTGCCCATAAGCTTTTCTGGCAAAGGCGCAGTTCCAGCAGCATCTTGAGCCGCAGCCTGGCCATCTTTGCTAGTAACGTAGCTAAGCCAAGACTTTGCAAATCGTGCAGTTGCAGCATCTTTGTAAGCACCGCACACAATATCGTAAGAAACTAGCACAATCGGATAAGCGCCTTTTTCTTCCGTTTTGTGGTTTATTTTAACAACAACGCGATGCTTTGATTTTGCTGCAGCATCTTCGTCAACCTTTGAATCGTTAATGGTTATAGAGCCACCTTCTGGGCTAATCTCGTTGTAAGAATCTCCCACTTTTACTGCCACAGTTCCAAGCTTTCCAACTTGCGAGAAGTCCGCGTATCCAATCGCTCCGTCTGCCATGCGGATTGTGGAAACAACGCCAGACGTGCCTTTTGCGCCCTGGCCTACGCTATTTGGCCAATTTTCGCTAAGATTGTAGGTCCAATCGCTTGGTGCAACGTCTTTTATGTAGCTTAAGAAGTTCTGCGTTGTACCAGACTTATCGGACCTGTGAACAACTGTAATCGGCTTATCTGGTAGCTTTAGCTTTGGATTTTGCGATTTAATCGCATCATCATTCCAACGCGTAATCTTGCCGTCGAAGATTTTTGCGATTGTAGAAGCGTCCATATTTATGTGTTTTCCAGCATCCGAAACGCCTTTTAGATTAAAGATTACTGCGATTGGAGAAACGTATACTGGAACGTCGAAAGCCGTAGTGCCATTTGCGCAAACCGACTTTGATTTTTCTAACTCGTCGTTGCTTAGCGATTTATCGGATCCAGCCCAAGCTGTTGCACCCGTCATAAATGTTGTAACTCCTGCGCCTGAGCCAGTTGGATTATATGCGATTTTAGCGCCAGGATTTTTGGATTGGAATCCTGCAATCCACGCTTCTACAGCAACCTGCTGAGAAGAGGCTCCCGAGCCTTGGAAGTTTCCTACGATTTTTGCGCTAGTATTTGCGGACGATTGCGAACTACTTGCAGGAACATTATCTCCGCAAGCCGCAAAGCTCACTAAAGTTGCGGACGCTAACAATCCTGCTGCAATCGCGCGCATATTCCACTTTGTGTTAGACTTTATTGATTGATTTTCTACTGCATTATTTACTGCATTTTTACGCATATTCTTCATTTCCTTTCAAGAAGAATTGCCATTATGCCAGTCAATCTGCGTTTCTCGTATAACCTACCGCAAATTTTCCTCTTAACTATTTAACTAATGTTTAAAACTGGCATCTTTTATTTCTTATTACCTTTTTTCTTCTATTAACGATGCCAATCTTAAGAGTGGGGTAAAAACCTTGCCGCCAAAATCTGATTGCACTCAAAAAATGGCGGCATTTAGCGCTACTCGCCTTTTGTTTGGCGATGCTGCGCGTCGGCGACCACATCGGCGTGTTGAACTCTACAAATTCCTAACAATATTTACTGTCATTTTTGCAGCAGTATCCGCGTATTCCGATATGTCGAAAGTGTGGAATTCCTCGTATTTTGTGTCTGCATTGTCGCTCATTGCGCGCACAACTAGCGCTGGAACGTCGTTTCTTGCAGCAACGTGAAGAATCGCAGCGCCTTCCATTTCTACAGCATCTGCTTGAGTCGCCTCAATAACTTCCGCCACTTTTTCGGGCGTGTCTACAAAATATCCGCCAGATGCGATTGTTCCCAAAATGTGGTTAATGCCCATCTTTGTTAAAACGCTGTCTGCAGTTTTAAGAAGATAATCGTCTGAATGATATTCGTTTGTAAACGGCTTCCACTGATTAATCATGCGCATGTCGGTGTCTAAATATCTTAATGTTTTTCCAAGAACAACATCATTTGTATGCAAATTTTTATTAAGATTTCCCGCAATTCCCGAAAAGATTACGGCCTGCGGCTTGTACGTATCAATTAAATACTGTGCGGTTGCAGCGGCATTTACAAGTCCCATTCCGCCAACCGTTGCAGCCACTTCGATTTTTCCGCCATCTTCGCATTCAAGCACGCCACAAGATACGTCTAAGCTGGCTGCCTTATTATGCTTAACATTGCTAAGAGAAGCGGCAATGTGCGCAACTTCTTCTTCCATAGCGCCAATAATGGCAATTTTTGTAAACTTAGGCATTCGTCAAATCATCCTTTAGTCTTAATCGTATGTGTTGCATTTAATCTCGCGCGTTGTATTTAATCTCGCGCGTCGCATTGCGTCTAATCAAAAATACGCTTACACAACACATAATAACAAAAGACGCGGTTGCAATTTTTAGCGAAGCGCTGCACGTGAATTCAAACCAAGGATTTGTAGCGGGAACATTCAAAAACTCCATGATTTGATTTTGAAGCGCAATAAACCCAAAGAAAGACGCTATTAGCAAAACGCAAATCGTAGAGCCAACAATAAGACGCCATCCGCGCACAAAAACGCAAAGCACAATCAACGTAATAAACGGAACAATAACGCTAAACCATAGTGCAGAACAGGCAACAACAGTGTAGCCTTTGCTGTGAGTGCCGCGATACCACGCAAACGCCAGAAGAAATGCGCCAGCAAGTAAAAGCGCAAAAATCGCGTATCGCGCAATTGGCAGAGCGCGGCTTAAAACGCCATCTTTATCTTGGGGAATATTGTTGTACTCAGGGGCTGGCGATTCGCACATTTTGCACTCCTTTGTTCAAAAATGCTGACTATTTATAGTCTTATTAGTCTTACTGTAGCATGTTTGCACACTTTCATTTCCGCTTTTTGTAGCTCGACACGCCGATTAAAGCAACAAAATCGGCAAAATCAAGACTTAAGTCGGCGAGAAGAAACAGACTGTGCAAGAGTGTTAAGCAATCGCGCAGTATCTTCCCAAGAAATGCATCGATCTGTAATAGACTTTCCGTATTCAAGCTCGCTCAAAGGCGCAGGATCTTGGTTTCCGCCTTGCAAGAAGCTTTCCATCATAACGCCTTTAATGCCCTTTTCGCCGTGCGCAAATCGATCCGCAATATCTTGCACAACTTGAATCTGGCGATTCTCATCTTTGCCCGAATTTCCGTGCGAGCAGTCGATTACAACGCCATTAGACGCCACGCAATCCGCGCCGAGCCTCAAACGAACCGACGCAACGGCCGCTGCAACAGAAGCCGCATCGTAGTTTGGACCCTTGCTAGATCCGCGCAAAACAACATGACAATCAGGGTTTCCAAGCGTTTGTACAGCGCACGCGCGTCCAAGATGGTCAATTCCAAAGAAAGTGTGATGCTGGCTGGCAGCTAGGCACCCATTGACGGCGGCCGTAACAGAGCCATCCGTAGCGTTCTTAAATCCGACTGGCATAGAAAGACCGCTAGCAAGCTGGCGATGAATCTGCGATTCCGTGTTGCGCGCGCCAATCGCCCCCCAGCTAACCGCATCCGCAATAAACTGCGGGCTAGTCGGCTCCAAAAACTCGGTTGCTGCAGCCAAACCAGCGTCCAAAACGCCAAGAAGCGTGCGACGCGCCAAAAGCAAACCCTTGTGGATATCGTGCGTGCCGTCAATATCTGGGTCGTTAATCAATCCCTTCCAGCCAACTGTTGTGCGCGGCTTTTCAAAGTAAACGCGCATAACAATCAAAAGCTCGCCTTCGAGCTTTGCGCGCAAATCAGCCAAACGAGACGCGTAGTCAAGAGCTGCAGCGGGGTCGTGAACCGAGCAAGGCCCAACGATTACAAGCAAGCGATCGTCATCTCCGTTAAGGCATTCGCGAATCTCATCGCGTGACTCGGCAACAATATCTTGCGCATACGGAGAAAGTGGCAACTCGCCAAGAACTTGAGCAGGAGTGGGAAGCGGCTCCAACTCCAACACACGACGGTTGATTATGCGATCTACGCCAACCTGGTCTTCCCAGCGCTCGAATTTAGACGAGTCAAGCGGATTCATGCCGTTTTCAACAGCTTGCTTGACTGCGCTTGAAATGCGCTGATCAGGCGTAGATTCCATTTGTCACCATCCTATAGAATAAGCTGCGCTAAATGTGGAAGCGTTTGACGTAATTACAAAAGCACTACAAGTTTATGTAGTCGCTCCGACCTGCCTTCGAGCTTAGAGCGTAGCGCAACTCTCCTATTTGATGTTGCGCGAGGTTTGAGTATTTCTCTCCTCGCAGGCGCGACGAACCGCCTTTCCGCTTTTTGTACCAAATTTGGCCTAAAACACGTACAAAACCCGGAAAACAACTACGCATTTTGTACCATATTTGACCAAAAACACGTACAAACTCGGGAAAAACTTCCGCTTTTTGTACCAAATTAGGCCAAATTTGGTACAAAAAGCGGAAAATAACTCACGCGGCTCGGGCGCACTCGAGTAGGCTAAACCACACTTGGCGTGGTACCTGCTGCGTCAATCGAGACGCAGCAGGCCGCGTTCGCGCAAAAAGCACACCGTGCTTTTTGCAAATAGCGAACGCGGCGCGCTCGAGTAGGCTAATTTCCTAGTGAAATTAGCCTAGGCGAGTGCGCCCATTGGGTCCCACGCTGGCAAAACAATTGCTGGTTCTTCCAGTGCTTTCTTATATTCCTCTGGCAAAAGAGCCTTAGGCACAGCAACCTCGTACACGTACTCAGTGAACCAATCGTCACTCATCGTAAAGTAACCCTTGTCCGCAATCTCTGGTCCCCAAGAGTTCTCAACACGCCAGCGGCGAGTAGTCGTGCCGTCATCCGCAACATCAACTCCAGCAAACGCCATAGCATGATTCATAGCCGAATCAGCAAAACGCACGCGCTGCTCCTTGTTCAAGTCAAAATCAACGCCATAAACGCGATCGTACTCAAACAAATCCGTAGCCCACGCGCCATTATCGCGATCCATCATAGGGTGGCAATCCGCACCAAACCAAACTGGAATACCCTGCTCAACAAGAATCTTACGCACGCAATCCTTCATAAACTGGTTTGGCACATTCAAATATTCCGTAGCATCTCCGCCAGCAACATTGCCCAAGTGCTCAATCGCAATCTTCTTGCCCTTTGGATGCTCCGCACGCGGATCGTCCACCAAGCAAACGTAGTCTTCCAAACCAGCAGTAACGTACTTCTTCCAAAACTCAACTGGCGTAATTTCGCCATCACGATGGAACTTTCCGTCCTCGTCCGTCCACTCCCAATCGAAGCTCTTTGGTGGCTCACCCAAGTGAATTGTAAGAATCCTATGACCTGCAGCCATAGTCGTCTCAATAATATTGTCAATATCTGCAGCGTTAGCATACATATGAGCCACAGCTGTGTGCAAGAGCTTTTTAAGCTGAGTATTCATATCTCCAGTGTCTTTAGAAGACTCTGTTTCTGGATACAAATCCTTAGGAACAGCACCATATTTCTTGTAGATGTTCATAGCCATGGTCCACTGGCCGCCGTCGCCCATAACGTCACTGAGCAAATGCTGCAGCAAACGCGAATCAGAAGGCTCGCCAGAGCGAACAAGAGCCGCAACGTCATTTAAGAAGTAGTTGATTCGCTCAAGTTTATCGAAGTACATTGCGTAGTTCTGCGAGAACTCAAAATCCTTAACTTTAAGCGATTTTTTAGCAACAAATCGCGCAACATTCAAAGAACTAAATAGCCAGCAGCGACCAGAATGATCTTGATGCCTTGCGTCGCCATTATCCACAACCGTTGAGAATCGGCGCTGCAGCAGGCGAGCGCGGTCGTAGTTTCGCGCCACTTTATCGATTCCTGCAGCCGTAACACCGTTCATTGCCAAACGATTCAATGGATTTGCGTCAAAATCGTCACGCAAATTTTGCAAAGCTTCGGCACTTAATTCACAGATCTCAGTCACTGTATAACCTTTCTTGTTTTTCTTGTTTTATGTTTATTTTTTATAGTTTATTTTAGCTTTTTTCGCAAATCTTGCGTCTGCTTGCGATTTTTCCGCGACTTTTCCGCGCAAATCACGCAACACAAATCACGCCAGAAGCTCACGACTCCTGCGCAATTGCCTCTTCCACTTGAGCCTGAGCATCTTTTCTAGCCTGCTTTTGAGCATCCGCATCTCTATGATCCGAAGCATCCACATCTGTAGAATCGCCAGAATGCCCCTGTCCAGAAGCAGCATCTCCAAAATCAAATCCCGAGAATGCGTTTGCAAACAAAGACCTAAGCTCAGTAACGCGCTGCGTGATTTGCGCTTCCCTATGCTGCAACTGCGTTAAGCGCGCCGTCATGCCGTCAAGCTCCTTTTGAGCCGCTGCCCTGCGCTCTTCCACCTGAGCCGTAGCATCTTGCATAGCTTTACGAACGATTTGCGCAGCTTGTGCGTCCGCATCTTTATGCGCTTGAGCTGCATAATCATCCGCATCTTGATGCACCGTTTTGGCGCGTGCAACAAGCGCATCCGCCTCTTCTTGCGCAGCACGCTCGCGCTCTTTTAGACCAGAAATAAGCTCATTCACCTTTTTTGTGGCCTCTTCTTGCTGAGCTGCAATGTCGTTTCTAATTTGCTCAACTTCTGCACTAACTTGGCTCAGTGTACGTGTGCGCTCAACTTGCGCTTCGTCCGCAATCTCCTGAGCCTTTGCAGCAGCCGCATCCGTGATTTCTCCAGCCTTGCGCTGAGCGTCCGCCATCATCTTTGTTGCGCGCTCTTGCATATCTGCAAGCTTCTTATTCGCTTCTGCTAAAGCAGACTCAATTTGATCATTCGTTTCTGCTTTAGCATGTGCGATTTCCGCGTTGGCGGCCGACCTTTGTTCTGCGATTTTTTGCGCTGCATCCGCCTTCAGCTGTGCGATTGCGCGCTCTTGCTCAGATTTTTCAGACGCCATCTTCTTTGCATGCTCTTCGCGCGCATTGTTGATTTCTAGCGTTGCAGCATCTTTTTGTGCATTAACATCTTTGCTCGTTGTTTCACGCAAACGCTCTGAATCCTCTTTCGCAGCACTCGTCATCTGATTTGCCTTATTGCTGGCTGTAGAAAGTAGCGTATCTGCCTTGGTTTGCGCCTCTTGAAGCAAATGCTCCGCGTCTAATTTTGCGTTATTCAGCAAAGTTCCTGCCTGCGCTTGAGCCGTTTTTTTAATCGACGCAGCGTCTTGCTTTGCGCGCTCAATCAATTGCGCACTCGTTTGTTCTGCCGAAGCAAGTAATTGTTGCGCATTTGCGCCCAAAGATGCAAAAGTATTACCGCTTTTTGCACGTTTTACATTATTTTTTTCTTCTTGCAATTGTGCTTGCAATTGCAAAATTGACTCGTCACTAGATCGCACTTGTTCACGCAACCGCGATATTGTGCGCTCATAGTTGGTAAAGGCTTCGTTGACTTTATCTTTGTCGTACCCTCGCAAAGCAGTTGGGAAACGATCTGGCACCATGTTTATTCCTTTCACAAACCCCCGCACGACTCTACTTATCGTGCACACTCCATCAGCAATAACGCTATCACTTTAGTTGCTAAAACACTCGAGCGTGTCGCGCGAATTACTTGAGCAATATTCCCGAAGACGAAGGTTTCATATAGTAATTTACAGCTTCGCAAATTATGCTTTTTCCAGCTTTTATTTGCGCGTCTAATGGCAGCCCGTGGCGTGCATCATGCAACGCAACCACTGGCGGAAAACTTACAAACCCTGCGATTATGCGCTTTTTAGAATTATTCGACGCCCAATCTAGCAATCTATAAAACAGCGAATTGCAAACATATGTTCCTGCATCCGAGCTTAGCGTAGACGCAATCCCACTATGAGCAAAATCGTTTAGAATCATTCTTAGCGGCAGCCTAGTCCAGTACGCAGCAGGCCCATTTTCAACGATTTGCACGCTTTGAGGAGTGTGGTTATCTACGTCTGGCTTATTTGCATCCATTATGTTTGTAGCGCATCGTTCTAGTTGCACTCCACGAGCCGCGTGTTTTACACCTGTTGCAATCACAATATCCGCGTCTTGCGCGTTAATCGTTTCTAAAAGATGCGGCCAAGCGTTTGCAAAACTGATTGGCAACATTACAGACGTAATTTTTACGCTAACATCTTCTGGAAGATTAAAATCCGATGCTAAATCGCCATTTTTGGCGTGTTCGAGCGCCAGTGGCACTTCGTGCGACGGATTTATTTCTAAATCCTCGTATGGTCCAAACCCAGAAATCACTACGTTAATTTGATTCATAACAATAGCTTTCTACGCAATAGCTTTGCTTTTTACTTGTCTTTAACTACAAGAGCAAGCAATCGTCCTTCGTGCGATTTTCCTGCAATACATGCGCGTCTGTGAGAATACCATAATGGATTTTCCAGCGTACACATTGGGTTTTGCAACGCCTGCAGGCGACTTTCCAGCGCTTCTCCTTCGCCGTCTACCTTGCAAATTGTTTGCAACTCTTCGTCTTTAGCCAAATATTGTGTGGCAGCAGTAACGCGCGGCAAAGCGTCAACAATATTTGCAACTCCTGCAAGCGCTAAATCAATGCGAGCAGCTTCTGCAATATCAATTCCAAGTCCACCAAATCGCGTTTGCGTTACAGTCTGCGGGTAGCGCCGCTCAAAGTCACGCGCGATTTCTTCGCCAACTTCGTAGCAATCACCACAAATGCATGGCCCCAAAACAGCTGTTATATTCGAGCGTTCGGCTCCCTTTTCGCACATTGCTTCAATAACAGAATCAAGCACGCCAGCCATTAAGCCTTTTCTGCCACAATGTGCTGCAGCAATTACACCAGATTCACTATCTGCAAGCAAAACTGGCAAGCAATCTGCAGCAAACATTCCTAAAGCAAGAGAGTAAGCAGTTGAAACTTGCGCGTCTGCTTCGATTTTAGCGTGTGAATCTGCAAAACCTGTAGCATCAAAACCGTACGGAGTGTTCCACGAATCAACTATTGTATCTGCATCAAATACGCTATTTCCGTGAACTTGGCTAACAAGACACAAGTCAGATTTAAGTGCGCGTTGCAAAGCACAACGGTTGCTAAACACAGATTTAGCATCGTCGCCAGCTTTGCCTCCTAAATTAAGCGAAGCAAACGCACCTTCGGAAATTCCACCTAATCGCGCTGTAAAAACGGCATGAGCGCGCGAGCCCAGTGGCACTGGAATCGTCACTGGAATTGGCAAGCCGTCTTCATCTTCGTGTGCAAGTGGCATTCCTGCTACGCTAGTTTCTTGCATATTATTCGCTTTCGTTTTGTCTTATTTTATGTAACAAATTATTTGCAATAACAACTTATTCGCTGTAATAAGTTAATCAAAATTAAACTAACCCAAATAAGCTAATTCTTCATCACTTAATTGCAAATCTGCAGCCTTTAAGCTATCTAAAATCGTAGCTGGCCTATGCGCGCCTGGAATAACAAAAACATTGCTTCCTTTAGCAAGCTCCCAAGCCAAAACAACCTGCTGATAGCTAACGTTATGAGCATCCGCCACTTTACGGAATGGGTCAAAAAGATGCTCGTCGTACGGGTGACGGAACCCTCCAAGCGGACTCCAGCAAACAAACGCAATTCCAAGCTTCTTGCAATATTGCAACGTGTCTTCGTTTTCTAAATGCACTGGCGAATACTGATTTTGAACAGCAACAAGCTTTTCTCCCAAAATCCCACGCGCAATGTCAATCTGCTCAACAGATGCGTTAGAAATGCCGATTTCTCGCGCGACTCCCTCATCAAGCAGCTGTTGCATTGCTTCAATAGACTCGTTGTATGGAACTTCTGGATCTGGCCTGTGGAAGTAAAGCAAATCAATCGTATCTACGCCAAGAGCCATTGCCGACTCTTTAGCGTTCGCAATCAAATGCTCTGGCTTTCCATCTTTACCCCACGTTGGCTTACCATCTGTAAAGTTGCGGAAGTGACCGACTTTTGTTGCAACAAGAATCGAAGACTTGTCTCCATTCCAGCTATCCAACGCCTCGCGCACAAGCTTTTCGCCAGTTTGCTCCTCACCGCCCGAGCAATAATACGCCCATGCCGTATCTATATGCGTGCATCCAGCGTTTAGAGCAGCGTGGATTGTTTCAATGCCCATACTGTGCCCAAGATTGTTTTCAATCGTTAATGGCATCTCACCAAAGCCGATAGCTGTAGTGTTGAACGATCCTATAGTACGATTCATGGCCATTTTGCTCCTGTTCAAATGTTTCAAAAAATGTTTCAAAATGCCCCCAAGCGCAAAAGCAACTTGAAGGCATTTAGATTTTTTATTTTATATGACTAGGCGCTTATGCGCTTGCATCTTTATCTTGCGATTAGTCCTCGTCAAATGGGTCAAAATCGCGACGGATCCTGCGACGAGGGCGTTCTGCGCGCTCCTCGCGAGCAGCGCGGTACTCATCGTAGTGGTCGTCGTCTGCAGCGTAGCGCAAATTGCGGTCGCTCACTCTGCGATCCGAGCTGCGACGAGGACGCTCTGCGCGGTCGTCGGAACGATCAGAACGCTCTGCGCGCTCACTTGCACTATTATCTCGCTCGTCGTATCGGTCGTCGCGAGGAGCGCGGCGGCGAGGACGGTCTTCATAATCGTTGTTATCGTAGCGATCGCTTCTGCGATCATCTCTTCTAGAAGAGCGTTCGTCGTAGCGGCTTGAACGATCCGAACGATTTTCCCTATCGTCATAACGCGAATCGCGATCATCACGAACGCTACGGCGGCGAGGACGATCATCTCTATCTCCTCTGTCTCCACGATCATCCCTATCGTCGCGTGGAGCACGCCTACGGTCACTTCTGCGATCATCCCTATCTTCACGATCTTCGCGAGATCCACGACCACGATTTTCACGAGGTGCTGGCGCCGAAGACTCTTGATTTTCAAAACCTGGAATTGCCAAAGAGATCTTGCCGCGCTCGTCTACGCTTTGCACGATTACTTCTACGGTATCTCCCTCTTTAAGCACATCTTCAACGGTGTCGATGCGCTCACCGTTAGCAAGATTACGAATCTGGGGAAATATGCAACAGACCGTCGCTTCCAGGAGTCAAGTTTACGAAAGCACCAAAGCTCGTAGTCTTAACAACCTTGCCAGTAAAAGTCTCGCCAGCCTTTGGAATACGTGGATTTGCAATAGAATCAATGATTTCCTTAGCCTTTTGAGCAGCTTCGCCACCTTCGGAAGAGATGTACACAGTACCGTCATCTTCAATAGCAATCTCGGCACCAGTTTCTTCTTGAATCTGGTTAATCATCTTGCCCTTAGGGCCAATCACTTCGCCAATCTTATCTACAGGAATCGTAGTTGTAATAATGCGTGGAGCAAATGGGCTCATCTCTGCTGGGCAATCAATGCACTCGTTAATCACTTCAAGAATCGTCGTGCGCGCCTCGTGAGCCTGTTGCAAAGCAGCAGCCAAAATGTCTGCTGGAATGCCATCAAGCTTAGTATCAAGCTGCAAAGCAGTAATAAATTCAGACGTACCAGCAACCTTAAAGTCCATATCTCCAAACGCATCTTCTGCGCCAAGAATATCGGTCAAAGTCTTAAAGATGTGCTTGCCATCAACGTCTCCCGAAACCAAGCCCATAGCAATGCCAGCAACTGGAGCCTTCAAAGGAACGCCAGCAGCGAGCAAGGAAAGCGTAGACGCGCACACAGAGCCCATAGACGTAGAACCGTTGGAACCAATAGCTTCCGAGACTTGACGAATAGCGTATGGGAACTCTTCGCGACTTGGCAAAACTGGCACCAAAGCCTTCTCTGCCAAAGCACCATGACCAATCTCGCGGCGCTTTGGAGAACCAACGCGACCCGTTTCGCCAGTGGAGTATGGAGGCATCTCGTAGTTGTGCATGTAGCGCTTGGTTTGTGGGCCAGAAAGCGCATCCACTTGCTGCTCCATCTTAAGCATGTTCAAAGTAGTTACGCCCAAAATCTGGGTTTCGCCGCGCTGGAAGAGCGCCGAACCGTGAACGCGAGGAACAATATCAACTTCTGCACTAAGCGTACGAATATCGCGCAAGCCGCGGCCGTCAATACGGTAATCTTCCGTCAAAATACGACGACGAACAATCTGGCGCTGCAACTCCTTGAACGCATTGCCGAGTTCCTTTTCTTTCTCGGCTTCGTCCATATCGGTAAACTCTTGCGCAATCGTCTCGCGCACGCCTTCTTTAATCTCCGCAATGCGGTCTTGTCGTGGAAGCTTTTCTGCAATAGAAAGAGCCTCGTTCAAATCAGCATGAGCAATCTCATCGATTCTTGCATAAAGCTCATCCGTATACTCTGGGAACAGCTGGAATTCCTTGGTTTCCTTAGACGCAATTCGCTTCAACTCATTTTGCGCTTCGCAAATAACCTTAATGAACGGCTTTGCGGCTTCTAAGCCTCCAGCTACAACTTCCTCATCTGGCTTAATTTGACCCTCATTATAAATCAAATTCCAAGCATTCTTACCAGCGCCTGCTTCGATCATTGCAATCGCAACATCGCCATTTTCAATAACGCGACCAGCAACAACAATCTCAAATACAGCACGCTCACGCTCACTCCAACGAGGGAATGCAACCCACTGGCCATCAATCAAAGCCAAACGCACACCAGAAACTGGGCCTTCAAATGGCAAACCAGAAATCATAGTAGAAGCAGATGCAGCGTTCAAAGCAATAACGTCGTAAGCATCATCTGGATTAATTGCCAAAATCGTTTCTACAACTTGCACTTCGTTACGCAAAGTATGTGGGAAAAGTGGGCGCAATGGGCGGTCAATAATACGGCACGCAAGCGTTGCCTCATTTGACGGGCGTCCTTCTCTGCGGAAGAAAGATCCTGGAATCTTACCAGCAGCGTACATTTTTTCTTCCACATCAACAGTCAGTGGGAAGAAGTCATAGTTTTCTTTTGGACTAGATCCTGCAGTCGTCGTCGACAAAATCATGGAATCGTCATCCAAGTATGCGGCAACAGCACCATCCGCCTGCTGAGCGAGGCGACCTGTTTCAAAACGCAGCGTGCGCTTTCCAAATGAACCATTATCAATAACGGCTTCTACAGCCTTAATTTCGGGACCCTCCACGGGTTCCTCCTTTTCTTAACTTACCTAATCAACCAACCCGCGCGAATCTTTGCAAAATGCATAACCAACATTTCGTAGTTTTTTGTTTCGGTTACTTCAATCATCCATATTCAATTATGTTTTATTCTTCAGTTATAAATCCTGCAAACTTAAGAACTTGCTAAAACTAAATCGCTTAAATCTTAAATCACTTAAATCTTAATCGTTTAACCTTAAATCAATTATTCTTAAATTATTTAGCTTAGAATCTAAATCGTTAATCCTAAATCTTCAAACTTAAATCTTCAAACCTCAAATTCAGCCATTTAATCAAGCTTTTTAATTCTACTTCAAACACACTAAATTCACTAGAATTGCATAAACAATACGTATAAATACAGATGCATAAATACAAAAGCCCGAGCTTATGCTCGGGCAAAAAGACTTATCGACGCAATCCGAGTCGATCAATCAAAGAACGATAGCGATTAATGTCTACGCGCTTCAAGTAATCAAGAAGACGACGACGGTCACCAATCATGAGCATCATACCACGACGAGAGTGGTGATCATGCTTGTGCTCCTTCAAGTGATCGGTAAGGTCGGAGATGCGCTTGCTGAGCAAAGCAACCTGAACCTCTGGGGAACCCGTGTCACCCTCGTGCGTTGCGTATTCGTTGATAATGTTCTTCTTATCTTCAGCCGTTAATGCCACGGCGTCCTCCTTATGTAGTTACTGCGCGGTGCCGCATCCTTTAATACAGCGCTTGCAAATCCGCGGGCGTTACACGCCGAGTTTCAATGTTACAACTATGCCCAAACAAGCTTATAAAGACTACATAGCAGTCATAAATCCACCAAAAATCACAACAAGAATCGCAAGAACTTCAATAGCGTAAAACATTATGAACGAAGCCCAGCTGCGAGTCAAAACGTTTAATCGCGATTTTTTAGGAACCATTACAAGCAATCCAACAAATAAAATCGCATAAACAGCAACGCCAAATCCAGCAGAGATTATTCCAAGATTTGCTGCATTTGCAAGCCCACTTGCCGGTCCGTAAACTACGTATGTTGAATACCAAAAACTTAAGCGCAATAAGCATAATCCGCTAATAAATTGTTCAATCGCTAGAAAAACAACAAACAAAAATCGCCAAAGCCATCTACCAGACTCAATTAGCGCCATTGCTAAAACTGTAGCAGTTGCAACTGTTGTAACCCAAGCAATAAACACAACTCCTTGTGCAGATAATCCAGAAAAATTCTTAACAACCCAAGCAGTATGCTGAACTGCCAAAGTTCTACCCGCCCAATAAGGAACAACAACCGCTACAAGAAGAATCGCAAAATAAAGCACCCAGCGCTTAGGATTTGAGTGGCGTTTGGAGATATCTGCTATAGACAGCTCCGACTCCAATTCGCCAGGCGACTCAAGGGGTTCATCTGCGTTAGCATTAGCAGCATTAGCGTTTGCTTTACACTGAGCCATCTCTTGCACTCTCCTTTAACGTGCTAAATTCTAAATGAATACCTTACCAGCCACATTCCCCTATCTAAAGCGTGCAATATAATGATACTCCACGCGATTGCAACAAAATTCGCAATCACAAACAGATTTAGGTACACACATGGGTTTTATTCACTTTATTCTTAACCTTCTTAAAGATCCGCGCTCTGCTATAGCTGGCTGGATTGCTATGGGAACTGCTCCTGCTTTAGCATTGATTTTTCTAATCATTTTTATTGAAACAGGCGTTGTATTCTTCCCATTCTTGCCTGGAGATTCCTTGCTTTTTGCAGCTGGATTCTTTGCAGCTCCAGATGCACAAACTGGTAAAAGCTCGCTTCCACTTGCGATTTTGCTCGTAGCTGTTTGGCTTGCACCAATTATTGGCGACCAATGCAACTACTTTATTGGCCACTTTTTCGGCAGGCGAATCGTTGAATCAGGCAAAGTTAAGGCCCTAACGCCAGAACGCATTGCTAAAACAGAGCAAATGATTGATAAGTGGGGACCAATTGCAGTGTTCTTAGGCAGATTCTTCCCATTTATTCGCACATTTATGCCATTTATTTCTGGCATTTCTGGCATGCGTTGGACTCGTTTTACTCCTTTTTCTGTTCTTGGCGGAATAGTGTGGTCGTCGCTTTTTACTCTTCTAGGCTACTTCTTTGGCAACATTCCTTTTGTTCAAAAGAATTTTGAGCTTGTTATAGTGGCGATTTTGCTGATTTCTCTTGTGCCAACTTTTATTGGACTTTATAAAGCTCATGCTGCAAACAAAGCTAAAAAGCAATCGGAAGGCAAATCGCAGCAAGATTAACTAAAGAATTAGCAACGTTTTACAACACTCCAACGCTATTAGCGTTGTACTTTTACGCATTTTGTAGTACAGTGTGCAGAGTTGTTGTAAAACATTGGGGCTATAGCTCAGTTGGTAGAGCGCTTCGTTCGCATCGAAGAGGTCGTGGTTTCGATTACCATTAGCTCCACTAAGCCCACTGCATTCATTCCACCGCNNTTATTGCTCGTATAGAAATACATCAAACCTTCTGGATATCTAGGACTTTTGCGTGGTGTTCATCGCCGAGATTCTCGATTTTTCTTCTTCATTCGATGAATCACCACCTTCGGCGCTGAGGTTCATCTCATTCAGTGCGAAAAATCTCGAATCTCTACCTTGCTTGGCAAAATCTTTAAATACTAAACGCCGCTGTTATCAAATGTGTTTTCAATCGAATCTATAAGCGGATCCGCCTGACTCATTATGCTCTTAACTCTGTTATCAACGTTTTTATTTTGCGACTTCAAAGACCGTGCTAAATCCAACGCATCGTCAAAAATCTTTTCAACAATATCTTGATTTACGCCATCTGCCTTAAATTGCGCATTCCAAGAGTTCAGTGACTCAAACACAATCTCACTTGCATCTATTTTTACAATCTCATTTTCGTTTTTCTTTGCATTTTCAACAAAAGCGCGCAGCTTCCCAGCATACTCTCGCACTTTAGGCATTGGCTTACCTTGCGAATAGTTTGTAAGATCTAAGTAGCCTTTGCCAAGCGTAGAATACATTAACGCCGACTCATAATCCTTTGCTTTAACACCCTTTAACGCCTCTTCAAACCACTTTACAGACTGTTCAATACGCTCCTTTCTATTCGCACTACTTGATTCTTCTTTATCTTTAACTCCGTAATACCAATACGCTTTTCCAACAGATAAGCATAATTCATACCAATCTTCAGATTTTTTAAGATCCGACTTGTACTTATTAACAAACGACGTAAAATCTTCTCTTTCGCTTGCGCTCCACCGAAAATCTTCAATCTGGTTTACTAAAAGTCGCAACGCTGGCTGAATAGACATAGGCTGAACATTTGCGTTAAAAAGCTTTACTTGTAAAAACATAGCTTTGTTAACGTATTCAACAATCTGCTTAGAATCTGCTGATTTTGCAGCCTTAACCATGTACTTTTTATACTCTTGCGCACTGCTTGTTATATTGCTCGCATGCTTGTTTTTTGTAGAAATATTTCCGCTTTTTACATATGATCGCGGCTCTATTACTTTTGCTCTACTTGCATTTGTTATTACAGATTTACAAGCAAATGCAAAAACAACACATCCAATAAATGCCATTAAGACGCAACAAACAATCTTAAAAATATTTTTCTTGCCATTTTTAACGCCATTTTTAACACCATTTTTCTTGTGTCTTTTGCCAATATTTTGATTACCACTTTCTACGCGCAATCGCGCTCTAGCACGGCTGCTACGACTTGCATCATATTTTTTGCGCGTTTGCGCACCTCTTGCACGCATTTTATTGCGCAAAACAAGACCAGATTCTCCCATATTTGATTCAACTTTTTCGCCAAATTCTAAATGTTCTAAACAATCTTTTAGCGCTTGAGAAAACTCCGCACAATCTTCGTATCGATCCTTTGGACTATGCGCCAATGCGCGCATTAACACATAGCGCACACCACTATCGCAATCGTCGCAGCTCAAGTCGAAGTTAGTAAGCGGATGAGATTTATTAGAATCCTTAAAATCTAAAGTCTGATTACTAGAAAAACTAGAAAAATCGGAATTGTTAAAACTTAAAGAGGAATCGGAATGATTGGAACTCTCGCAATAGCACGTACCCGTAAGCGCGTAAAACAACGTTGCTCCAAGCGCATAAACGTCTGTAAAAACGCCGATTTTAGCATCCTGCTCAAAAAGCTCGGGAGCCGCAAATCCACATGTTGCAAAACGCGCATCTTGCTTAAATCGACTTGGTTGCACCAAAACACCATCTTCGCCTTTAAGCTCTAATGCAGAGCCAAAATCAATTAGATGCACACTAGAATCATTAGAAATCATAACGTTAGAAGGTTTTAAGTCGCAATAAACAACAGCTGGATTTAACGAGTGAAGATATTGCAATAATTCGCATAGCTGGATTCCTAAAGCGCATACTTGACTAGGAGTAATAACTCCGCTTTGCGCAATAATCGTTTTTAGCGAACTTCCCTCAACATAGTCGCGAACTGCGTACGCTCTGCCATTTTCTTCAAAAAAATCAACGATTCTAGGAATACTAGGATGATTGCAATGATTCAAAACCTCGACTTCTGCTCGAAGCGATTGCAAAATCAAAGCTTTTTTATCACTATCTAAATTCTCATTAGACGTTTCTTTAACAGCCCATTTTTTGTGTAAAACATTGTCTACTGCAAGATAAACGCTAGAAGTTCCGCCCGAACCAAGCTTTCCTAAAAGCTGATATTTTCCACCTACACAAACCATATTTACCGCACTTTCATAAAATCAAACCGATAATAATCCTGTGCGCTAAACTCTATGCACTAATTCATGCAAAGAAAAGACTTAATGGAAAATGTGTACCAAAGCCATCAAAGCCCTAGAAAAATAAGGGAAAAGTTATCCACATTGCTTGCATTGCTTACATTGCTAGCATTAATAACACTAATCAATCAATGTCTGCACCAAGAGCAGTGAGCTTGCCTCTAAAATCTGCATAACCGCGGTCAATAAGCGAAATGCCCTTAACGTTAGACGGTCCTTTTGCTGTAAGAGCTGCAATAAGATGACTAAAGCCGCCACGCAAATCTGGAACATCAATATCTTGACCAGTAAGAGGCGTTGGCCCAAAAATCACAGCAGAATGCTTGTAATTGCGCTGCTGGAATCGGCAAGGAAGAGAGCCTAAGCACTCGCGATATAGCTGAATCATTGCGCCCATTTGCACAAGCGGCTTTGTAAAGCCAAAACGATTCTCGTACACTGTTTCGTGCACAATGCTCAAGCCTTTAGCTTGCGTTAAAGCAACAACAAGCGGCTGCTGCCAATCTGTCATAAAACCAGGATGAACGTCTGTTTCAATAGCAACTGGATGCAAGTCTCCGCCTGGATGCCAGAATCGAATACCGTTATCTGCAACGTCAAACTGTCCGCCAACTTTGCGGAAAACGTTTAAGAATGTCATCATTTCTGGCTGAGTTGCGCCTTTAATAAACACATCTCCGTGAGTTGCGAGCGCCGCCGAAGCCCAAGATGCCGCCTCAATCCTATCTGTTAAAGCAGTGTGATTGTAACCTTGAAGCTTATCTACGCCCTCAATCCTAAATGTGCGATCAACGTCTACAGAAATGATTGCGCCCATTTTTTGCAAAACGGCCACCAAATCCATAATCTCTGGCTCGATTGCTGCACCCGAAAGCTCCGTTTTGCCTTCTGCAAGAACGGCTGCAAGAAGAGTTTGCTCAGTGGCACCAACCGAAGGGTAAGGAAGATGGATTTTAGTTCCGCGCAAACCGTTTGGAGCAGTAATATGAATACCGTCTTCGTGGTCTTTGTTTACATTTGCGCCAAGCTTGCGCAAAGTTTCAAGATGGAAGTCTATAGGGCGGCCGCCAATATTGCACCCACCAAGCGCTGGAATAAAAGCCTCACCAAGCCTGTGAAGAAGCGGGCCAGAAAACAGAATCGGAATGCGAGAAGACCCAGACAGCGTGTCTACGTCTGCAACATCTGCAAGTTGAACATTGCTTGCGTCAATGCTAACAACGCCTGCAGCGCCATCAACGTTTACGTTTACGCCGTGCAATCGAAGCAAATCCGAAACAACATGAACATCTCTAATCTCTGGAACATTCTTTAACACGGATTTTCCAGGAGCTAGGAGCGCTGCAACCATAGCCTTGCTAACAAAGTTTTTTGCGCCACGAACTTTAATCGTTCCGTTAAGCGGCTTGCCACCTTCTACATGTAAAACGTCTGCAGCGTCGATGCCACTTTCGTTATGTTCAGCCGTGTTTTGCGCAGACACATTTACCTCTTTCGTTTGCAACTAAAACTAATTAACTATAATACCGATACGCGTGCCAATCGCATGTAAATTACGTTGCAATCGCGCTCAAATTCGCGCTCAAATTCGCGCCAATGCTAAATAATCCGTGCTATTTTGCAACTATAGACCGCCATCTTCTTAAGATCCTTGCAAAGAGTGAAGGCTTTTGCAATAAATCGACTTCTGGCAAATCGTGGCTACAATCCGCATTTAATCCATATGTGTACGCTTTTTTAGACGATGCTTTGCCAACTAAATCGCCAAATTCCAGCATTTGCGTTCTAGGCTCGTAAGGGTGACGAATGTCAAACTCAAGAAGCCTTGCTCCACATTTAGAAGCCACTGGCCCGTAAGACGCAAATCCGCACGTTGCAGTAGCCATTAGAAGCATGCCAGAATCCTCGCACCTGCCCGCAAACGCGTTTCTGTGATCGTGCCCTGCGCAAAAAGCAAAAGCACCAATCTTTTGCAAAATATCGTATTCACCGCTGTCTTTATCTGGGCAGCTCACGCCTTCTCCAAGATATCCATCTGGCAAAACGCGATTATCGTCTAAAGCGTAGTATTTTCCAGCAAAACGCCTATATCCTTCGATTGCGTGTTCTTTAGCAGCGCAATCTTTAGCAACTTCGCGCAGCAAATCGTAGTATTGCGGAAGCGGAAAATGCTGAAAAACGCAAAATCTTGGTGGCAAAAAGTTTGGCAAATCCGATAAAAAGTCAAGTGCCTTACTAGAAGGACTTCCGTAGCCGCCGCGCTTTTCATAATCGCCAGAATCTACAAGAACAATAGAAAATACGACTTTTTCTTGATTTACGTCCATAACAGGCAAAGCGAATGTTCCTGCTTTACAAGGAAATATGATTTGATTTGGCAAAATGCTTTTTGGAAGAGACATTGCGGATCCGCTAGAAAATTCCCCATCGGTTTGCTGGCGATTCAAGCATCCCGAAAACTCTTGATACAAAGAATCCAGCTCCGCGTTGCTTAATCCGCACTGAAAATCGTGATTCCCGTACGTTAGCGCCCAAGGAATTGAGCGATCTTCTAAAGGCTTTACCATGCATTTAATATGATCTAAGACTTTTTTGCGCGTATTTTGCAAATCTTTTTCATGCGACTTGCGCGCATCTGCTCCACGGTTATCTGCTCCACGGTTATCTTGCGACTCATCCCAGCGTCTTCGCACAAATGTGTTCGCAAAATCTTTAGCATATCCTGCAATCTGATTGCCACTAAAAATCACAATATCTGGCCTAACTGCATCGCAAGCAGACTCTATTAGCTTAATCGTGTCTTTGCTGATTTTTGGCGCATCTTGAACATCTGCAAACTGTAAAACGCGGAATTTTCCCGAAAGATGAAATTGCAACTTACCTAATCTTGCAGAGACGGATGTTGGAAGCTTCGACGAATCAGATGCGCTATACGAATTAGACAAATTAGACGTATTAGATGCATTAGACGACTTAGCATTTTGAAAAGTCTCCTGCTCATTTAGGCTGCTTTTCAAAATCTTAGAGTCGCTTTTATCAGATTCTGCAATTTCTAACATAGTTCAAGCATACGGCACAGCATCTGGCGTATCAACAAAACACGGCAAAACACTAAAAATCATTAATGATTATTCAAGATGACGCAAAACAAGGCAAGATGACGCAAAACACAGCAAAACAAGGCAAAACACCGCAAAAATAGCGTTTTTTTACAATATTTTAAGATAACTTTAAGCTAATAACCTATTCGCATTAAGAAAAGAGTGGTTAGATATAAAGCATAGACGGAATAAATCACAATAATCAGTGATTTAGAACTAATAACTGAACCTCTCTTCTTCTCTTCTTTCAAACCCCCGAGCCAATCACTCGGGGGTTTTGTTTTGCGCAAGACTTGCACAAGAGGCGGGTTAGATGGGTTATAGGCCAAAAAGTGTGTAAAGCTAAGCTGATGAATATTCGCACAAGAGGCGCGTAAGCGGCAAAACAGAAACCAATTGACGCACTTTGTACGTGATTTAGGCCAAATTTGGTACAAAACCCGTCACATCGTTCGCGCGGATTAGTTGCGCGAACGTCTTCGCCGCATGTAAAGTCCACTGGACTTTACATTTGAGCGGCTCAGCGAATCGAAGTGCATTCGCGAACAAAAAAGCCCCCGCGATTACGAGAGCTATTCGCTGGGGTACCTGGACTCGAACCAAGAATGGATGAACCAGAATCACCTGTGTTGCCAATTACACCATACCCCAATTGGCAGGCTTCGCGGCTCTTNCATAACGCAAGTATATGCAACTAGCGGCGTGTCGTACAACAACCAAATCAACAACAAATCAGCTACAAAATGCCCCCACGCAAGTCAAAAATCAACAAGCATGGGGGCAAATCGCGTTAAAGCTTAATCATTTTACAAATGCTCACGCAATCCAGCCAAGCGAGCCAGAGTCACGTCTTTGCCAACGATTTCCATGGACTCAAAAAGCGGAGGCGAAACTCTGCGGCCAGAAAGAGCCACGCGCACAGGACCAAACGCCAATCGCGGCTTGTAACCAGCTTCCTCAACAAGCTTCTTGTTCAAAAGCTCGTGCAAAGAATCCGTATGCCAATCAGACTCATCAACACTTTGCAAAGCAGCAATAGCTGCATCGAGCACATCGCCAGCAGATTCCTTAAGCTGCTTACGTGCATCATCATCTGGCTCAATGTAACCATCTTCGCTTAACAGGCTAGAAACCATGCCAGCAACTTCACCAAGCAAGCGCACGCGAGGCTGAACAAGAGGAGCAGCAGCGCTAAGCACTTCTCGCTCGCGATCAGTCAACGCATCCCAATTGTCCGCACTAACTACGCCATCCTTATGCAAGTAAGGCACAGAACGATTCAAAAAATCTTGAGGCTCAAGCATGCGAATATGCTCAGCGTTAATGGAAATTGCTTTGTCTAAGTCGAAGTGTGCAGGGTTTGCTTTAACGTCGCGCACATCGAACTTTTCAATCATCTCGTCCATAGAGAACACATCGCGATCAGGCGCAATCGACCATCCAAGCAAAGCCAAGTAGTTCAACAAGCCTTCTGGAATAAAGCCGTTATCTCTATGCAAGAACAAGTTAGACTCAGGGTCTCTCTTAGAAAGCTTCTTCTTACCTTCGCCCATAACGTAAGGCATGTGGCCGTAAAGCGGAGTTTCCTTAGCAATACCCATTTCCATAAGGTAACGGTAAAGCACAATCTGACGAGGTGTGGAGCTAAGAATATCCTCACCGCGCAAAACCACGTTTACATCCATCAACGCATCGTCAACAGGGTTCGTAAGCGTGTAAAGCGGATCGCCATTCGGGCGCACAATCACATAATCTGGAACAGAACCCGCCTTAAAAGTGATTTCGCCACGAATCAAATCGTTAAAAGTAATGTCTTCATTTGGCATCTTCAAGCGAAGCGCAGGCTTTCTGCCTTCATCGCGGAAAGCTTGCTTCTGCTCCTCAGTAAGGTTTCTGTCGTAACCGTCGTAACCAAACTCAGCTGGTCTACCTGCAGCAATATTGCGCTCTTTAATCTCTTCTGGAGTAGAGAAGGACTCGTAAGCGTATCCTGCTTCAAAAAGCTTTTTCGCTACGTCTTTATAAATCTCCATACGCTGCGACTGGCGGTACGGGCCATTTTCTCCGCCAACATCAATGCCCTCGTCCCAATCAATATTTAGCCAACGAAGAGCCTCAATAATCTGCTGGTAGCTTTCTTCGCTATCTCGCTCGTTGTCCGTGTCTTCAATGCGGAAAAGCAACTTTCCATGCGTGTGGCGAGCCTCTGCCCAGTTAAACAGCGCGGTACGAACCATACCTACGTGAGGCGTACCAGTTGGCGAAGGGCAAAAACGCACGCGAACATTCTTTGGAAGTTCAGGCTTTGTGGATTTTGTTGCATTATTAGCAACTTCTTGAGTTTCCTCTGTATCAGTCATAGGTTCCATTGTGCCGCGCTTCGCGAGACTTTCTATCGTCTTCTTCTTTTGCAAGCTTCTTAGCCTCTTCTGGATCCCAAAGAACGTCTTCCTTATGCTTTGACCATTCACGCTCAAGCAATGGGGCTGCAATTTCAAGTAGCGTGCTCATACTATTTTCGCCATTTTCACTAGCTTTACCACTTTTTACGCAATCAACAAGCTCACGCCACTGATTATCCTTAAACATCATTCGAGGAATTCCAGCACACTCACACACTTCGTTAATATATAGGAATATAGGCAAAGTTTCGTAAATGTTGCTTGTTTTTTCAATAAGACTTTTAAGAATAAACAGTATTGCAGTAATTTTTTGCGATTCTACAGAATTAAGTCCGCAAAAATCACACTCTTGTTTTGCGCACCTAAACGCATCTTGCAAGCTCTCAACACTCCAATTACCAGCAACACTTAAAGAATCCGCAGCACCATTGATTGCGTTAACATCGTTAGAAAGATTGGATTCAAGCTTGCTAAAAATAGCATTAACATCATTCGTGTTGTTTTCTAGCTCTTCTTGCGCTTCGCTATAGTCTGGGTCGTAGCATAAATCCATATCATCGTAAGCGCTTGCAGCAGCCAAAAGCGCGTCGACTATCTCTTGCGGGCGTCCTGGAATTTCGTCCGCACCTTCATACACAAACTCTGCATCTGGAACAGTAACGTCTAAATCCGTAACAATTCGAGCAATAGTGCGAATCGCCCTAACCTCAAGATTTTCAGCATATTTTGCGTCATTATCTAAATGGCGAGCTTCGCTTAAAGGCCACAATTTAGTTAAATCCGCGGCCGACTTTGCAGCAGACTCAAGCAGACTCAAAGCCTTTGAATCCAACTCTTCTACAGAATCACCCATAATAACGCTCCTTCGCATTAGCTGTAAAAAACACGGTTTCTACGCATCTTTTATGCATATTTTAAAGTCTACTGCTTATTATTCCACACGTTCTACTGCACACGCGCCGCAGGATCCACATATGTGATGGAAAGCACATTCATATTTGCGCAATCGTATGTAATCGACGTAATCGACGCTAAGGCCGTTTTGCGTAAAAGCATATTGTGCTCCGCGTGACCCGTTTCTAGCAAATGACGATAAGACCATATTGGCGATTCGTGCGTTACAGCTACGATTTGCTCTCCTGGGTGATTTTTCACTTGCTCGCACGCAAAATCGCCAACGCGCGCAGCAATGCTTTTGTAGGATTCTCCCCAACTTGGCTTCCACAAGTTAGATACAAGCTTCCAATTGTTGTTTTTCCACAAAGCGCCTTCGCCGTAGCCGATTCTTTTCCCTCGAAAATTGTTTTCCGCTTCGATTAGACGTTTGTCTAAAATAATCGGGCCGATTTGCAAAGCGCTTGCGATTTGTTGCGCTGTTTCTTGCGTGCGCTCTAAAGGAGACGAGTAAATCGCGCTAATCCCACGCATTTGCGGAACAGTCGCAATATATTGCGCAGTAGCTCTTGCCATTCGCACGCCTCGCGCAGAAAGATGGAATCCTGGCAATCTCTCGTAAAGCACGTGATTTGGATTTTCCACTTCCCCGTGACGCACAAAATGAATAGTCGTAGCTTGCATATTTTATAAACCTACTTCCAAACCTACTTCCAGCCTTTTGGAGTGTTACTTAACGACCACTCGCCCAACTTGTGAGCAAAAGTATTGTCTTTAGCGGCATCATAATCAGGTTTTTGCGACTTTGTGTCGTCTAAAAGCCACTTTCTAATAACAAAATTCCACACAGCTACAACAACTGTTGCAATAAGCTTGCCAATGTTTGTGCGAAGCATGTAAATCGCAGTACCACGCAAAGTTTGTGCCATTCCAAGCGTGCTAAGCCAAATAATCGCATCGTTAATAAGCAAACCAATAACTGCAGAAATAACAAAAATCAGCAATTCCATCCAACGAGCCATGTCTTCGCGGTGCTTAAACACGTACTTCATGCTGGCAATGTAGTTAAAAATAAGCGAGATTATAAAAGATATTGTTCCAGCAACAACGTTATTAAGATGCACAAGAAGAAGCAGATTTAGCAATACTACGTCAATAATCAGCGCAATGATTCCTACGATTCCAAACTTAACAACCTGTTCAATAAGTTTTTTCATACATTCAATTAAACACGCGGAGGCTAACAATTTACTATAATTATTGCGTAACACAGGTTTATTATTGCGTAACATATGTTGCGCAGCACAAGTTTATAAACTTAGAAAATTCATAAAACTTAGCAAAGGAGCGATTATGCCAGTTATTCACACTCATGTTTCTGTAAGCACTACGCCAGAACAGCGCGATGCATTAAAAGCAGCATACGGCAAGGCGATTAGCGCAGTTCCAGGCAAAAGCGAACATTGGCTCATGTGCCCGTTTGAAGACAATATGCCAATTTATTTTGCAGGAGACAATTCTAAGCCTGCAGCTTACGTTGAAGTGAACGTTTTTGGCTCTAGCGTACCAGGATCGGCTTGGGAAAAGTTGACAGAGCAGATTATGGCAGTTTTGGAGAGCGAGCTTGGAGTGCCACAAGACCGCACTTACATTCGTTACACTGCAACTACCGACTGGGGTTGGAACGGCGGCAACTTCTAGTCGCAAGTCGCAAGCCTAAAATCTCAACTCGCAAAAATCGCCATATCGCAGCTCATATGAGCAGTAATATGGCGATTATTTATTATTAGAACTATCTATATAAATAGTTGTGAATTAGTCACTAAGATTGATTGCCAAAATTCGGCTCGTCAAACTCGGAGCTGCTTGAAGAATAATCATCGCTACTAGCAACGCTGCCTTCAAGATCTGGGCCAGCAGCTGCACGAGCAACCTCTTCCATACCTTTGTTGTCACATAAAACCATGCGAACATAGCCAACAACAAATCCAACAACAGCAGGGCAAACCCAAGCCATTCCAAATTCCGAGAACGGCAACCAGTTTTGAGCAACAATCAACATATCGTTTATATGCAATGCGTTGCGCAAAGCGTTTGGCAAACTATTCAAAAAGTCAAATACGGCTGCAACACCAGTAAAACCAAGCGTCCAAGCGTACACGACTTTGGAATTTCCAAAAAGTCGACCGCACAAAGCCAAAAGAATCAATACGATTGACAGTGGATACAAGAACATCAATACTGGAACCGCATATTCGATGATTGCGCTCAACCCAAAGTTTGCAAGTCCAAACGAAACAAGCGTAATCAATACAGACCAAACTCTGTAGCTAGGACCCTTAGGGAATAGCTTAGAGAAAGTTTCCGAACAGCTTACGATTAAGCCAACCGCAGTCTTTAAGCATGCAAGCGTTACAGTTGCAGCAAGCACGAATAAGCCAACGTTACCAAGATGATAGCGTGCAACTTGCGCCAAAGTTACGCCACCATTTTCCGCAGGTGGGAACAGCGCACGGCTACGCACACCAACAACAACAATCGCAACGTAAATCAACGCCATAAGCAAGCAGCTAAAGAATCCAGAGCGAGCAGTATTCACTGCCACATCTTTAGGATCTTTTACACCAAACTGACGAATGGTGCTAACAACAACAATTCCAAATGCCAAGCTAGCTAAAGCATCCATTGTGTTGTAGCCATCTAAGAATCCTGTAAAGAATGACTTATTAACATAATTTCCTATAGGAGCAGCATCCGAAGAAGCGCCGCTTATAGGAGAAAATAGTGCTGTAAATACCAAAACCGCTAGGAACACAAGGAAGATTGGCGTAAGAACTTTACCAACCCATGTAAGTATGCCGCTTGGTTTCATAGCAAAGAAGAACGCGAGCGCAAAGAACACTACAGAGAACAAGAACAAGTACAGTTGTCCGTTTCCGTCTTGCGGAATAATTCGCTCCAATCCAACAGTGTATGAAGTTGTTGCGCATCGCGGAATTGCAAAGAATGGGCCGATTGTTAAATAAAGAACGCACGTAAAGAACATGCCGTATTTTTTGCTAGCTTTGCTTGAAAGCTCAAAAAGGCCATTTGCGCGGCTCATTGCAAGAGCCGTAACGCCTAACAATGGCAAACCAACGCCAGTAACAATAAAGCCGATTGTTGCAGGAGCAGAATTGTTTCCTGCGTTAGCACCAAGAAATACTGGGAAAATAAGGTTTCCAGCGCCAAAGAACATGCCAAACAACATGACCGCCACGTATGCGGACTCAATAATTGTCAAGTTCCTTTTTTTCGGGGCACTGTCTGTGCTGACACTTTGTGTTGTGACGCTCATGCTTACACCTCCTATATGGTGAAAAATTGTTTAAGCATATTATTTAACGCATTTAATAACAAAACTGAAACCGAAAAATAATATTAGGGGGTATATTAATAAATCGCATGTACTTAATCGGAAAAAGTTATAATCCGCGCGTGTCTCCTAATTAAAAATAAAAGGACGCTAGCATAAAAACTAACGTCCTAAATAAAGCGTAAATGCGCAATAATAGTAAAAACTACATCTTTTCTGGAGCGCTAACGCCTAGCAAATCAAGGCCAGAGGCGATTACCGTGCGCACAGCAGCGTTAAGCTTAAGTCGAGCTGCCGCGCGCGCTGGCTCTGGGCACTTTGCAATGCGAACTGCTTCGCGCTCTGCTTCTGGCAAACGATTTTCTGGGTCGCTCAACTCCATTGGCACTACGCGCTCAAGGTTGTACCACTTGTGGTAGCTTGCAGCCAAATCCTCAAGATAATGCGCAACTCTGTGCGGAGCGCGCAAATCGCCAGCTTGTGCAAGAGCTGCAGGCCATTGCGCCAAAGCAGCCAACACTTCGCCATCTGCCTCGGTATTAAGCAAGCTTAAATCGGCTCCATCTGCACTAATTCCAGCATCTGCAGCGTTTCGAGCCACATTGCAGCTGCGTGCGTGAGCGTATTGCACGTAATACACAGGATTATCGTTGCTGTGAGAAGCAAGCAAATCCAAATCAATATCAACGCTTGTGTTGTAGTCGGTGCGCGCAAGCGAGTAGCGAGAAGCATCAACGCCAATTGCATCAACTAAATCGTCAATCGTAATAACGTTTCCAGCGCGCTTGCTCATGCGCACTGGCTTGCCGTCCTTCATAACGTTTACCATCTGACCAATAAGAATCTGCATGTTTTCGCCTGGCTTATCTCCAAAAGCCGCGCACATTGCCATCATTCTGCCAATATAGCCGTGATGATCAGCGCCGAGCATGTAGATTGCAACATCTGCAGGATTCTGCTCGCGATGGCGCTTGTTACGATAGTACGCAATATCTGCAGCAAAGTAAGCGTAATTGCCGTCGGACTTAATAATTACGCGATCCTTATCGTCGCCATGCTTGGTGGATTCAAACCAAGTTGCGCCGTCTTTTTCAAAGATATCTCCGCGCTCACGCAAGTCTGCAATAGCGCGCTCAACTTCGCCATCTTCATACAGGCTGTTCTCGTGGAACCACACGTCAAAACCAACACGAAAATCGCGCATTGACTTGCGAATTTCCGCAAACATCATTGGAACTGCGCGCTTTCGGAACTCTTCTCGCTGCTCGGAATCGCCTTCGCCAAGCGGCAATCCTTCTTCGTCTTTTCCAAGATCGACTCTAGGCAAAGAAAGAATATCAACGCCGTCTGCTTGCGATTCTTTTATAACAGCATCCGCGATTTCGTTAATATACGCGCCTTTGTAGCCGTCTGCAGGCGTTTCTTCGCCATGAGCTGCCGCAACTAAAGACTTTGCAAAACGGTTGATTTGCTCACCGTGATCATTGAAGTAGTATTCGCGCACAACTTTTGCGCCGTTCGCTTCCAAAACTCGAGCCATAGAATCGCCAACCGCAGCCCAGCGAGTTCCACCAATATGTATTGGACCAGTTGGGTTTGCAGAAACAAACTCAAGATTCAAAGTTTTGCCGCTTAAATGCGTATTTTTGCCAAAATCCGCGCCCTGATTTAAGACTTCGTCAACAACAGCCGCTGCAGACGCAGAATCAAGCGTTATGTTAATAAAGCCAGGGCCTGCCACTTCTACGCGCGCAATACCTTCCGCATCTTGCAAGCGCTCTGCAAAAAGTTCCGCTAAACCGTGAGGCTTCATACCAGCTTTTTTAGCGAGTTGCATAGCAATGTTCGTAGCCCAATCGCCGTGTGCGCGATCTTTTGGCCTCATAACTGCAAGTTTTTCGGCAGCAGGAATCAAATCTTCTGTTAAGCTACCTGCTTTACCGCTTTCTACTAAATCTTTAGCAATTTTTTCAATTAATTCACTTAAGCTTTCTGGATTCATGGTTTACAGTCTAGCGTTACCGCGCGATGCTTAGCGATTAAATACACAAAAAGCGCTGGAGTCGAAGGTTAACTTCCAGCGCTTTTGTTTTGCGATTAACTATTTTCGATTACTGGCAATTACTTCTTTTTTGCAGGAGCTTCACCGAGTTCGCTTTGAGCAACAGAAACGTTTACGTTAGTTGCATCAGATTCCGCAGATTCAGATTCAGAAGAATCAGAAGAATCTCCAGCATCTGCAGCCTTAACAGCGTTAAGCTTTACTTCTCCAGTAACGCGTCCCGCTTCCGCAACGTCATCCAAAGTCTCCTCAACAGCCTTGTAGGCATTTTCTTCTACGTTCAAAGTCACTTGCAAAATAGGAGTCTTCATAGAAACTTTTGCTTCAGACTTAATCTTTCGCAAAGTAGCCAAAGCCTCGCCCGCGTAAGCCAAAGTATCTGCAGAAACACCGTTTGCGGCAGCCTCATATGCCTTAGCGCATGGCCAGCTAGCGCGATGCACAGAACCTTCGCCGTCGTGCATCCAACTCCACACTTCTTCCGTAGCATAAGGCAAGTAAGGAGCAAGCAGGCGAGCCAAAGCGTCGAGCGCAAGACCAAGAGTTGTGCGAGCAGACTTTACAGCAGCTTCGCTTGGAGTACGTCCAGTGGACTCTGCAGTACCATAAGCACGATTCTTTGCAAGCTCGATGTAATCGTCGCAGAACTCCCAGAAGAAGGTTTCAATTGCTTCCAAAGCCTTGGAATGCTCGTAAGATTCAAGCGCATCAGTTGAGGTGCGAATAACGGATGCGAGCTTTGCCATAACAGATCGATCCAAAACTTCTGTAACGTTTGCAAAATCCCAATCCGCGCTAGCAGGCTCCAAAACTTGATGTTCATCGTTTTCTCGGCCAATCGCGAGCGCAAACTTCGTAGCGTTCAAAAGCTTAATCGCAAGGCGTCGGCCAATCTTCATCTGGCCTTCGTCGTAAGTTGCATCCAAGCCAAGTTTTGCAGAAGTCGCCCAGTAGCGCACAGCATCCGCACCAAACTCTTCAATTGGCTTATTTGGTACAACAACGTTTCCCTTAGATTTAGACATCTTCTTGTGGTCTGGGTCCAAGATCCAGCCAGAAAGCGCAGCGTGCTTCCAAGGCAAGCAGCCGTTTTCAAGATGCGCGCGGTCAACCGTGCTAAACAGCCAAGTACGAATAATATCCTGGCCTTGTGGACGCAAATCCATTGGGAAAGTAGCCTTAAACAAAGCCTGATTTTCCTCGCCTGGCTCTTCCCAACGAGTCACGATTTGTGGAGTTAAGGAAGATGTAGCCCAAGTATCCATAATGTCTTGCTCGGCAGTAAAGCCATTTGGCTGGTCTCGCTGAGATTCATCAAATCCTTCTGGCACATCGATAGTTGGGTCAATTGGCAAACGGTCTTCGCTAGGAGTCAAAGGATGCGCGTAATCCACTTCCCCATTTTCGTTTACTGGGTACCAAAGTGGGAATGGCACACCAAAGAAGCGTTGGCGAGAAATAAGCCAGTCGCCATTCAAGCCATGAACCCAATTCTCGTAGCGCACGCGCATAAAGTCTGGGTGGAAGTTAAGCTCCTTGCCGCGCTCAATAAGCTCAGCGTTCAACTTTTCGTCCGTGCCGCCGTTCTTTAAGTACCACTGGCGAGAAGTGACGATTTCCAAAGGTTTATCGCCCTTTTCGTAGAAGTTCGTCATACGCTTTGTTGGCTTTGGATCGCCTTCCATATCTCCAGCAGCTTGCAAGGCTTCAACAACTTCCTTGCGAGCAGAGAACGTGGTTTTACCAGCAATTTTCTCGAACATTTCGCGGCCAGACTCGTCCGTAATCCAATCAGGAGTAGTCATAACAATGCGGCCGTTACGCTGAATAATTGGTCGAGTTGGCAAACTCAAGTCGCGCCACCACTCAACGTCGGTTACGTCACCGAAAGTGCAGCACATTGCAATGCCAGCGCCCTTGTCCATTTGAGCAGCAGGATGCGCCAAAATCGGCACCTTCACCTTAAACATCGGCGAGTAAACTTCCTTGCCAAAATACTTCTTGTAACGCTCATCGTCTGGGTGTGCAATCAAAGATGTGCAAGCGGCAAGCAATTCTGGGCGCGTAGTTTCAATGTAGATTGGCGTACCATCTTCAAAGCGGAACGCAATCTTATGATAGAAACCAGGGTACTCGCGCGCTTCAAGCTCTGCTTGTGCAACAGCAGTCTGGAATGTAACATCCCACAAGCCTGGAGCATCCTTTTGGTAGGCTTCTCCTCGAGCAAGATTGCGCAAGAATGCTTTTTGCGCAACTCGGCGAGGCTGCTCGCCAATAGTGTGGTAGGTTTGCGACCAATCAACAGAAAGACCAAGCCTACGCCACAAAGCTTCAAAAAGCTTCTCGTCTTGAGAAGTCAATCGCTCACAGAGCTCAATAAAGTTTTGCCTGCTTACAGGAACCTGATCTTTTGCCTCAATCTTCTTGCCTTCAGTACCTTCAAATGGCGGCTTAAAATCAGGGTCATATTTAAGCGAAGTGTCTACGCGCACGCCGTAATAGTTTTGCACGCGGCGCTCTGTTGGTAAGCCGTTATCGTCCCAACCCATTGGGTAGAACACATCAAAGCCTTGCATGCGCTTATATCGCGCGATAACATCCGTATGCGTGTAAGAGAATACGTGACCAACGTGCAAGTGGCCGCTAACTGTTGGAGGTGGCGTATCGATTGAATATACGGCCTTGCGGTCGCGAGAATTGTGGAACGCGTAAGTCTTAGCTTCGTCCCAATTGCTACGCCATTTGTCTTCAAGACCATCAACACCAACCTTATTAGGCAATGGTGTTAAATGTGCGTGTTTTACTGTGTTATCCTGTTCACTCATGAACTGAATATTAGAAACTCACTGAGACATCGCACTATAACAGAGCACTATAACAGAGCACTAAGAACTCACTAAGCCAGCACTATTTAACAGTCACATCATGCAAAGGAAGCAGCTGATCAGTCATGTTAGTAGGGTATCCACTCACATTATTCTTTGCAACAACAACGCTATTCCTTGCGTACAACCATCCACTAACCGCATAATCGCATAATTCTTTAGCGTACTTTTTAATGTTTTCTTCGTACTCTTGCGGACTTGTAGACTTCATTGCGTCTGCAAAATACTTTTGCGAAGCATGGTCTTGGAACAAGTAGTTAGACTTAGTGTCTGCATACATTCCAGAGTCAAGAGTGTGATTAGTCCAAGTAAGAGCTAAGTCGTATTTACCTTCGCGTATTCGTTGATCGATTACACTTTGGTCTAATTCTTCTAGTTTTACTGGGAATCCACCTGCATAGCTTAAGTTTTTTGCCATTTGATCGCAAACACTAGCCATTCCAGTTGGAACAAGCATTGTGATTCCGCGCAAATATCCTGCAACAAAGTAGTGGTACATACCGTAAGCTTTTTGAACGTCGTGAGGATACGTGTTACTAAAATCTTCATACCCAGGAGACATAGGGTCGATTGGCCCGCCAACAAGTTGGCCTCCAAAAGGATCGGAAGCAAGAATAACATTTGGCTCAATCACGTGTCTTGCAGCTCTACGAATTTGCTGATCGCAGAACATAGATGACATTCCCGTGTTAAAAGCAAACATTCTTAATCTTGTGCTTTTTCCCTTTACCAACTTAGTGTTTGGCATTGCAGCCATTCGATTGTTTTCATTTCCGTCTAGTGGAATTGCCATTTGCACACTGCCATCTTTAACAGCGTTTGCTAAAGACGTGTCATCGTTAAAATACTTAAGCGTTATGCTTTGGCATCCAGCTTGCCCCGCCCAATAATTGTTGTTTCTAACAAGAACGAGATCCCCACCCTTGTTATATCCCTTTACTGTAAACGGACCTGTTCCAATAGCATCGGAAGCGTAGTTAACAAAAATGTTTGTGTTGTAAACAATTCCAGCTCTTCCAGCTAATCGTCTTGGCAAAAGTGGGTCTGGAGTTTTAAGAGTTATGTTTAGAACGCTAGGACCAGAATTAGAAACGCTTGTTATGTTTGTTAGCTTTTCGTAGCCAGGATAATTCTTTGTAATGCCTTGCTGAAGCGATTTAAGAACGGAGCTTGAGTTCATTGGGTCTCCGTTAGCAAACTTAATTCCGCTGCGTAGTCTAAATTTATAATTCAATCCATCGTTCGAAACGCTCCAAGATTGCGCAAGTCCTGGGTGTAAAACATTGTTTTCGTCTCGTTTTACAAGTGTTTCGTAAACGTTCTCTAAAAGTGCCTGTTGTAAGGAATCACTATCGTCTGTTCTAATATCTAGCGAGGCTGGAGCCGTTCGTAATCCTATTGTTAAAGTTGAATTTGACGCTGGAAAAATGTTTGTAGGTATTAAAGATCTTCCATCTATAAACCGCCATCCGCCCCAAATTATTGCAGATAGAATGCCGATTAAAACAATAAATACAACCCATGGTTTAGTGCTTCGTCTAGTTTTATGCGCATATCTTGTACTACGCGCATGTGAAGCAGATGAGTATCTTTCAAATTCAGGCATGATTAAAAGTTTATATCACCGTTTGAATTTGATTGCCGAATTTATGCACAAAATAGTCTAAAAATATTCTAAAAATATTCTAAAAGAGTTTACTAGACGCCATTAATCTTGTGCAAATTTATTTTCTACAATCTAACAGAAGGGCACAAAAACCTAAGCGGACAATCGCCACAGCGAGGGTTTCTAGCAGTGCAAAACATTCTTCCGTGCAAAATAAGACGATGTGAAAGATTAGTCCATTCTTCTGGCGCAAAACAAGCTGTGACTTCTCTCTCGATTTTCGCTGCATCTTTAGCCTTAGCGCTAGCCTCACTCACCCAGCCGAGTCTTGACGTAACGCGCATAACATGCGTATCTACTGGAAATCCTGGAATCTTAAAAGCGTTCCCTAAAACAACGTTTGCTGTTTTTCTTCCCACTCCTGGTAGCTTTGTAAGATCAGCCATATTATTTGGAACAATGCCATTAAAATCTTTAACAAGTTTTTGCGAAAGCTCAATAATATGTTGCGATTTTACTCTATAAAATCCAAGCGAATGAATTATTTCTTGCACGTTGTATATTTGTGCTTTTGCCAAATCGACTGGCGTTGGGTATGCCTTAAAAAGCTTACTCGTAACAAGATTTACGCGCTTATCGGTTGTTTGCGCGCTAAGAACAGTTGCGATTAGAAGCTCAAATGGGTTCGTAAAATTTAGCGCACATTTTGGATTTGGGATTTCTTCGCATAAAATCCTATATTCTTCGCGCATTTTGCGGATTTTGTTTATTTTATCTATCTTAGACAATATAAGCCTAGTCTAAATCGTTGGAAACGCTTGAATCATCGGCACGCGAATCGCCAGCATCCGCACTATTGCCATTTTGTGCATAATCGCCATTTTCAACTTCGTCAACTTGAGCTTCTAATGGGTCGAAACGATATCCAACATTTCTAACTGTTCCAATAACATGCTCATATTCAACGCCCAACTTTGCGCGAAGCCTACGAATATGAACGTCTACAGTTCGCGTTCCGCCGTAGTAATCGTAGCCCCAAACCTCTTGAAGCAAATGCGCACGCGTAAAAACGCGACGAGGATGCTGAACAAAATACTTAAGCAGCTCAAATTCTTTATACGCTAAATCAATAGGCTTTCCGTGCAAGCTGACTGTGTAACTTTGCGTGTCTACAACTAAGTCTCCAGAGCACATTTGACCGTTGCTGTTAACTTCAACGCTTGTAGAATCGGCAACAGTAGAGCTAGAAGAAGAATCGGTAGAAACTGCTCTTTTGGAGGCTAATCGCAATCTTCCTTCTACTTCGGCAGGAGAAGCGGTTGTTAGCATAACGTCGTTAACGCCCCAAGATGGGTTTACAACTGTAAAACCGCCCTCTGTAAGAATTAGAATAATAGACATTGTTAAATTAGACGCGCGCACAAGAGAACACAGCGATTTTGCTAAAGATAAGTCTTCTCTAGCGTCAACAAGAAGAATGGTATCTTCGGGCATTTTAAGCATGCTAGAAGGTTCCATTGGCACTACGCGCACGCGATGCGAAAGAAGCGTTAACGATGGCAAAACTTTTGCAGGCGCGGCACAAGAGGTCATCAATGTAATATCCGTCATATTGACACCTCCATAGCGCATAGAATTGAATGAAAATTCAAAATCAAGCTGTTATAAAAAAGAATTGTAATCCATGCTTAAGAAGAATCAAAAAGCGCAAGTGTACGCTTGCATATAAAATGGTGTAAATCACAGTGTAAACGCGATAGGAGCGTACAATGAGCAACAATATTCAGCGCAACAAAATGTATGGTCACATTACGATTGCTGTAACTCAATTTGTTGCTATAGTTCTTTTAGCATCTGCTGCAATGCTTCCGTTTGCAACAGCAAAAGCAGTTTTAACGGTTTGCATTCTTATTCTTCTTGCTCTAATAACTTTTTGGCCACTCAAAGGCTCTACAGCCGATAAAGCTATTCCTTTTCTTGCATCAGTAGCGTCTATGTGGTGCGCAACGTTGGCCTTAAAAGGATGGCTGCCAAGCAGCGTGATTGATGGTGAATCAGAAGTTAGTATTCACAAATTTGTTGCTGCTATTAGACCATACGAGCGATGGGCAGTAAACTTTGCGCTAATTCTTGTTGCAGCAACATTTGTTAGCTTTGCTAGACAAATGTTTAGAGAAGATAGGTCTAATCTTGTACGAAACCTATCTCATTGCCTTACTGCAAGCATTGCATGCGCAGCTTTGCCTGGATGGCTTTTCTTGCCATCAATTATTAGATTCACTTTTTCTGTGCGCGTATTGGAACTTGGCGTGTTAGTGGCAATTCTTGGATTGTTTGTTGTGATTGTTTTGGCTGGCCTTTCTCACCTTTGGATTAAAGACGCGCAATACAATGCTGGAACAGTTTTTCCGCAAATTGGAACAGCTTTAATTCCAATTATGATGTGCGGAATGGTTGTTTACGGAGCTGGATTGGCAATGTTGCTTGTAGCATAAGCGATTAAAGTTAATGCTAACTGTTTCATGCGTTGCTTTACACGACGTTTCACACGTTGTTTCACGCACTGTTTCACGCAATATGTTTTATAGATAGCAATGTTTTATAGATAGCAATGTTTTATAGATAGCAATTACTTATTAAAGATATTAAAGATATTAAAGATATTAAAGATATTAAAGATATTAAAGATATTAAAGATATTAAAGATATTAAAGATATTAAAGATATTAAAAAGTGTCTAACACATAAAAATGCGTTAGACACTAATAAATACGTTGTTAAAACGTTCGGAAGCTTGCGACTAATCGCAAGAACTACTTTTCGCTTTCTTCCAAACGCTTGCGAGCTGCAACGATTTCCTTCTCTGCTTGCTCAACTCCAGCCCAGAAGTCTCCAGGAAGAACTTCCTTGCCTGGCTCCAAAGCCTTGTATTGCTCAAAGAAGTGCTTGATTTCTGCCTTGTGATACTCGTTAACGTCATCAATATCTTTAATGTCGTCAAAGCGAACATCTGCTGGCACGCACAAAACCTTGTCATCTCCGCCAGCTTCGTCAACCATGTGGTACAAACCAACGGCGCGGCATTCAACAACACAACCAGGGAATACGGAATTTGGAATCATAACAAGAGCGTCAAGCGGATCGCCATCTTCGCCCAAAGTGCCATCAATGTAGCCGTAATCATCTGGATAGCCCATTGCAGTGAATAGAGTACGATCCAAAAATACGCGACCAGTTTCGTGATCAACTTCGTACTTGTTCTTAGAGCCGCGTGGAATCTCTACCACAACGTTAAATGTTTCTGCCATTTTTACTCCTTAACGTAAAACTTAATGCTTAAGTACATTAGTACGTTTAAGCATTTGTTTATCAATCTAACGTTTGTACATCTAACTTAGACTGTTCAGTCTAACTTTAGCGCGCAGCAAAGAGTATATAAAACACTACGCGCACGATAGCGATTCAGAACCAGTTAGATATGCAGACTATATGCGGACTATATGCGAGACATATTTGTGTAATATATTTGCTACATGTTGAAAATAGTGCGCAATACGCTTTACGATATATGCACAAGCAAATAGAAGCAAAACGCAATAATGCGCGATTTAGATAAGACACAGAAAGTGTCAACTAACCGATGCGAAAAAAACATAAAGAAAAATATTAATAAAAAATATTAATAAAAACAGTAAAACATTTGAAAAATATTTTGGTTCACATTAAAAAACTCTCGTGAATCAGGCAAAAATACGCGAAAAATCAAGGAAAAACTAAGACACGCTATAGGCGTCTTTAGTGTCTTAATACATAGATAATATGACTACGTTTTGGAGCGATACTAATGGAAAAAATCGAACATAAACACTTGTAAGACTGAACAAAAAACTGAACACAAAAACTGAATACAAAAACACAACAAACACAACAAACACGTATTAAGTTGTAGGCAAGATGAAAGAATTGAACAACGCAACAAACGCTGCAAACAAACGCAACGCGGCAATAGACGGCATGCGCGCGATTGCAATTATTGGAATTGTAGCGTTCCACTTGCGTCCAATTGTATTCAACGGCGGCTTTTTAGGCGTAACAATGTTTCTTGTTATGGCAGGGTACTTTAGCACCGTATCTTTGCTAAAAATGTTCAGCGAGAAAAACGATAAAAATTCGCATTTAGATGGCAACCAAGAAAGCCAGAAGAAAAAATCAAAACTTATCACTTACTTTAAGTACCTACTTAAACGCATAAAACGAATATGGCCTTCTACGCTGGGCGTTATTGCACTAAGCGCACCACTTATGTGGCTGTTTTCTCCAAGCCTTTTAACGAAGTTGCAATCAGATGCTCTAAGCGGAGCAACATTTAGCAGCAACATGGCGTATGTTTTGCGAAAAGTCTCGTATTTTGAACAGTCGGGACTACCTTCTCCTATTAAGCATTTGTGGTACTTAGGCCTTATTATGCAAATGTTTATTTGCTGGCCAATTATTCTATGCGCAATTCTTAAAATAGTTAAATCAAAGTTTGTGCGAATGCTTGTTACAGCAACGCTTGCGATTGTGTCTGCGCTTACAAGCATTGCAATAACAATTCTTTATGGAGAAGGGCAAACTATTGCACGCGTGTACTACTCTTTAGATACGCGCGCATGTGAATTCTTAATCGGCGCGCTTCTAGCAATGTATTGCACGTGGTTTAGTGGAAAATCTGCTATAAAAATCATTTCAGACGCGTGCCGCTACATTGTTGGAAGCAAAAGCGAAAAAGAGCAAATTGAAAATCAAGAAAACGATTCACAAAATGGCAAAAAACAAAGGCAGACAGCCAATTTTAGAATCCATTGTAGGATTTGCTGCACTAGCGTTTATTTTGTTCTGCTTTATTAAACAAGACGGACTAAAAACGTGGATTGTATACGGCGGTTATGCACTTTTTGCAATAGTTTGCGCGATTTTAATGCACGCTTGCATGCTAAAAAACAACATTTGCGCAAAGATACTTGGCACTAACATATTAAGCTACTTAGGCAAGAGATCTTTTGCGATTTATCTTGTTCATTTTCCTATACTCGAAGTCTTAAATCCTGCGACTAGAACTACTCACATAACGCTGTTTGAACAGATTTTGCAATGCGTGATTGTTGTTGCAATAGCTGAAGTTTTTTACAGAATTTTTGAAATGCCATTTGCAAGTAAATATATGACTTTTAGCGTTAGCAGTGTTAGCGCAAAATCAAAAGATGCAAAAGATAATTCAAAAGATGACTCGAAAGATAAAAATAAAAACCTTGATCTTTCTAGCGATACTTTAAGCGTTAAAAGCAAGAACATTAAGCTCCCATTTGTTCTACGAAGGCTTGCGACTACTGTGTGTGCAGCGGCTTGCATAGCGCTAATCGCAGCTCCACTAAATTGGAGCAGCATTGCGCAAGAAAGGTCAATACAATTAAGGCCAGAACTAGCAAGTCAAGAACAAAACAATAAGATTCATTCACAAAATGGCAAGCAAAAGCCAGAATCAGGCCAAAGCTCAAAGTCAAACAATAACTCAAACAACAAGACAAACACAAAGTCAAACAACAAATCAAAGCAAAATCAAAAAAGAAAAGTGGGCGGAAAGCGCCAAAATATAACAAAACAAACGCTTCCAACAAAGCCAAGCGCGCATAGAGTTCTAAACCCAATCGCAGAAAAAGTGCCAGCAAACATAAACACAAAACCTTGGAAAATTGACTCAAAACAAGACGTTTGCACGGCAGACATAACAATGGTTGGAGACTCCGTAACCGAAGGCGCAAAACCGTACCTTATAAAAGCTCTACCAAACGCTTGGATTGACGGAAAAGTTAGCAGGCAGATTTTCCACGGAGCCGAAGACTACCAAAAAGACATAGCCGAAAAACACCCTGGAAGCGTTGTAATCTACGAACTTGGAACCAACGGGCCGCCTAGAGATGAGTCAGTTTTACAAAACATGGTGAATATTACTGGCGGAAAGCCCGTGTACTTTGTAACAACTCGCGTGCCTCAACCTTGGCAAGACGAGACAAACGCAAAATTGCGCTCATTTGCATCAAAGCGCAAGAACGTTGGAATCATTGACTGGAATGGCACGAGCGCAGGCCATAGCGAGTTTCTAACAGACGACGGAATACACTTAACGCCTATTGGTGGGCCACAATACGCACGAATGATACGACTAGCCGTGTGCGGCGGATGACTTGCGCATAGCAAAACAAACCGCCCAAATCACGCCAAAATATTACGATGGTACATATGAGTGAGTTAATAACCCCATTTTCCCAAAGCAATAAGGGCGATTCAATTGCAGAATGGAAGAATCCTCTGCGAGACCCGCGAGACTTGCGACTAGCCAAAATCGCAGGCCCGTGCAGCCTTGTTATATTTGGAATCACGGGCGATTTAGCGAGAAAAAAGCTAATGCCAGCCGTATACGATTTAGCAAATCGCGGACTTTTGCCTCCTGGCTTTGGCCTTACGGGATTCGCCAGACGCGACTGGACCGATGAGCATTTTGTAAACTTTGTTAGAGAAAATATTCAACAACATTGCCGCACGCCATTTTGCGAATCCACTTGGATTAATCTTGCAAAAGGCATACGTTTTGTTCGCGGAACATTCGACGACGCAAGCGCTTTCGAGCGATTAAGCAAAACAGTAAGCGAGTTAGACAGAGATCGCGGAACTCGCGGAAATCACGCGTTCTACATGTCTGTTCCACCATCCAGCTTCCCTATTGTAGCGCAGCAATTGGCTGCATCTGGGCTTTCGCACTCCTCCGAAAACGCATGGAGACGAGTGATAATCGAAAAACCTTTTGGCCACGATTTAGCAAGCGCGCAAGAGTTAGATCGCGTAGTTTCCGAGGTTTTTGACCCTAATTCCGTGTTCCGCATAGACCACTATTTAGGCAAAGAAACTGTGCAAAATCTGCTTGCTTTGCGCTTTGCAAACGCAATGTACGAGCCAATTTGGAATGCTAATTATGTTGACCATGTGCAAATCACAATGGCAGAAGATATTGGCATAGGTGGCAGAGCTGGATATTACGACGGCATTGGCGCCGCTCGAGATGTTATTCAAAACCACTTACTTCAACTAATGGCACTCACCGCTATGGAAGAGCCTGTAAGCTTTAGTGCTAGCGATTTAACAGCGGAAAAAACTAAGGTCTTGTCGGCTATACGATTGCCTAAAGATTTAGCTGAAAACACTGCAAGAGGCCAATACGCAGAAGGCTGGCAGGGGTCGTATAAGGCCATTGGATATTTGCAAGAGCAAGGAATTAGCCCAGATAGCACTACAGAAACATACGCTGCTGTGCGATTAGACGTAGACACTCGCCGATGGGCTGGAGTGCCATTCTACTTGCGAACTGGCAAGCGCTTAGGCAAGCGCGTTACAGAGATTGCTGTGATTTTTAAGCGCGCTCCACACTTGCCTTTTGATACTACTGCTGTTCGCGAACTTGGTAGCAATGCGATTGTGATTCGTGTGCAACCAGACGAAGGCGTAACAATGCGATTTGGCGCAAAAGTGCCAGGCGGAACGTCTATGGAAGTTCGCGATGTTTCTATGGACTTTAGCTATGGAAGGTCTTTTACAGAAAACTCTCCAGAAGCCTACGAACGCCTTATTTTAGACGTTTTGCTTGGCGAGCCGCCACTCTTCCCAACAACGCAAGAGGTTGATTTAAGTTGGAAGATTTTGGATCCGATTGAAGATTTTTGGGCTTCGCTTAACACGCGTCCGCAACCATACCGTGCTGGAACTTGGGGACCAGCGGAAGCTGACGCTATGCTTGCTCGCAATAATCGCCATTGGAGGCTGCCATGATTATTAATCTTCCTAACACAAACACGTCTAAAATCTCTGCAAAAATCGACGAGCTTCACGAAGAACGAGGCGAATCCGCAACTGGACGCGTGCTCACTCTTCTTATTGACACCACTCTTAAAGAGCTTGAAAACGCACTGGGCGCAGCAAATGCAGCTAGTCGCGAGCATCCTTGCAGAGTTATTGCGATTGTTCGCGATTGGCAAAGCGCTAATCCAAGTTTGCATAATCAAAATCAAGAAGATCAAGAAAATAAAAATCAAGAAGAAGAAACGCCAAACTTAGACGCTCAAGTGCGATTTGGAGCAGATGCTGGCGCAGGCGAAATCATTATTCTCTATCCACATAATGACCTTGTTCGCCACCCAGATACGCTTGTTATTCCTCTGCTTGTTCCAGACGCGCCGATTGTTGCATGGTGGCCTACAAACGCACCCGAAAATCCTGCTAACGACTTGCTTGGAGCTATGGCAAGCAGCAGAATTACAGACGCTCAACGGGCCAGCAACACTCTTGAAACTGTACAAAATCTGCGCAAAAATTGGTCCTCTAAAGACGTGGATCTTTCTTGGACGCGCATTACGTCTTGGCGCGCAATGCTGGCTTCTATGCTTGATCAGCCGCCGCACTTACCGATTCTTAGCGTTAAAGTTAGCGGCCCTAAGCATTACGTTCCGTTGCATTTGCTTGCGCAATGGCTAAAAATCTCACTTAATGTTCCTGTAGAAATTGTTGAAGATTCAAGCGCGCATGCAATTACAGAAGTAAGTCTTAAGAGGCAAGATGGCGAGCTTTCTTTAACGCGACCTTCTGGCAGCAGCCAAGCAATAATAAGTCTTCCTGGGCAAGCTTCTCAGCCGATTTCTATGCCGATTCGTTCTTTGCAAGATTGCTTAAGTGAAGAATTACGCAGAATTGACCCAATAGCTGCTGTTGCTGCGCAAAAACTTGTGACTTTGATTATGCAATGGCAAAGTAACAATGTTGAAAATCTTAATAAGCCATTCCATCTTTTGCTAACAGGTGGAACAGATTCGATTCGCATGTTTCAAATGTTAGCTAGCAACCCATTGCTTCCAGCAATCGACTGGTCTAATGTGCATATTTGGTGGGCAGATGAGCGTTTTGTAGCTTATAACAGCGAAGATCGTAATGCGCGCAAGGCTCGCGAGTTGCCTTCTTAACATACTTAGCGATCACAAAGTTTTGCAGGAGTCTCATATTCACGAAATGCCTGCAGATGAGCGTAATGCGCAAGAAGTGGCGAATTCTAGCGATGCTGAAAATAATGCGATTTTAGACGCAGCTGCACGCGAATACGAAGAAGAAATTATAGTCTTACTTGGCAAAGAGCCAGTGTTTGATTTGGCGATTCTTGGCATGGGACCAGACGCGCATATAGCTTCACTTTTCCCAGGATTGCCGCAAATTCATAATCGCGATCGCATAGTTTTAGGCGTGAATCACTCCCCTAAGCAGCCGCCAATGCGATTAACGCTTAGCGTTCCCGTGCTGGCTCATAGCCGCCGTACTTGGTTCTTAACTGCTGGAGAGCAAAAAGGAAAAGCTTTAATGAACGCGCTTTCTGGGAGCAATAACCCAGACTATCCTGCGTCTTTTGCTAACGGAACTGAAGAAATCGCATGGCTAACCACTGCAGAAACTTTGCAAGCAGCCATCCAGTAATCTGCATAGCCTTCTAACATCGTGCATAATATTTAGAACAATAAAATACAGGCCTTTGCATTGTTATGCAGAGGCCTGTTAGTTCTAAAGATTATTTGATTTAATCTTGCTTTACTTCTGGGCGATTAGGCTCTGCCCACAAAGTGTGAAATACTCCTGGCGCGTCAATGCGACCATAAGTGTGCGCGCCGAAGAAATCGCGCTGAGCTTGAATAAGCGATGCTGGCAAACGCTTGGATCGCAAGCCATCATAATATGCAAGCAAACTGGAGAATGCTGGAACAGGCACACCATGCTCCACTGCGCGCGCAATAACACGGCGCCAAGCAGCTTGCGACTTTTCAATAGCATCCTTAAAGTACGGCGCAAAAAGCAAGGAAACACTTGCCTGCCCAGATTCAAACGCCTCGGAAACGCGGTTTAAGAATTGCGCACGAATAATGCATCCGCCTCGCCAAATGCGAGCAACAGCAGCCTGGTCAATCTTCCAATCATGCTCAATTGCAGCAGCTGCAATCTCGTCGAATCCTTGAGCATAAGAAACAATCTTAGAAGCGTACAAAGCTTGGCGAATATCCTCAATAAACGCCTTACGCTCAGAATCGCTAAAATCAAAATGCATATCTGGACCAGTCAAACCCTGGTTTTCTGCGGCTTCTCGCAAAGCAACCTGGCTAGAAAGTCCGCGAGCAAACACAGCTTCTGCAATACCCGTTACAGGGATTCCAAGCGAAAGCGCAGATTGTACAGTCCAAGTACCCGTGCCCTTCATGCCAGCGTGATCTACCATCATCTCTACCAAAGGCTTACCACTCTTAGCATCCTTCTGGCGAAGCACATCTGCCGTAATCTCAATCAAATAAGAATCAAGCTCGCCCTTATTCCACTCGCTAAACACGTTTGCAATGTCCTCGGACTTCATGCCCAAGCCGCGAAGCATTAAATCGTAGCTTTCGGCAATAAGTTGCATATCGGAGTACTCAATGCCGTTGTGAACCATCTTTACAAAGTGACCAGCGCCATCGGTGCCAATATGCGTTACGCAAGGCTCGCCTTCTGCAACAGCTGCAATCGACTTTAAAATAGGACCAAGCGTTTTCCAAGATTCTTCCGTGCCGCCTGGCATCATCGAAGGACCGCGAAGCGCACCTTCTTCTCCGCCAGAAACACCGCAACCAACGTAGTGAAGACCGCGCGCGCGAATGTTTTTCTCTCGGCGAATTGTGTCTTCAAAGTAGGAGTTTCCGCCGTCAACAATAATATCTCCTGGCTCCATAGCGTTTGCAAGCTCTTCAATAACAGCATCTGTAGGAGCACCAGCTTTTACCATAATGATTGCAGTGCGTGGGCGCTTAAGAGAAGCAACAAATTCTTCAACGGTTTTAGCAGGAACGAAAGCACCTTCGCTGCCGTGCTCATTCATCAAGGTTTCTGTGCGCGAATAATGACGATTATAAACAGCAACAGTATTTCCGTGATGCGCAAGATTACGCGCTAAATTCGATCCCATTGCAGCCAAGCCAACAACGCCAATATTTGCTCTAGCTTGAGTTTCCGCCATTTTGCACCTCTATCTTTTAATATTTATAATCGTAATATTTATAACCGTTTTATTATTTTATGATTGTTTTATTTTTAACACTTAATCAATCAAAACACACTTTTTAAAGTTTATCTGCCTATATGCACAAGCATTTTTGTTGCGATAACAAGGCGTACTGCATAGCGCGCGCATTAATGGCAATTTTGTGATAAAGATTACATTTTTACTTTTATTAGTCGCTATTTAGAAAGCATAAATACCGCTTAAATCTTATAGACACGCGTGATAATCAAAATTTGGACACACTAAATATAGGGATTATCCATACAACACGCCACTACAAATAGTGTTAAGTGGTAGTAGACTGTTAAATCGTGCCCAAAAGCACAAACTTAAATAATAATAAAGAAAAAGCGTTAAATACGCACAATACACACAACGAAGGGAGAAGAACCGTGACTATTACAGTTTTCACCAAGCCACATTGCCCACAGTGCGATGCCACAAAGCGTCAATTCACTAAGCTAGGCGTGAATTTTGAAACAGTAGACTTAACTCAAAGCCCTTCTACTTTAGACCAGTTGCGCGCAGCAGGATATCGCCAAGCGCCAGTGGTGATTACTCCAAACTCGTCGTGGAGCGGATACCGCCCAGATTTGATTGCGCAAATCGCAAGTCAACTAGAAGACGAAAATCAAAGCAATAAAAACAATTAAAGCAATCAACAATCAAGTAAGATACGCAAAATAATCAAAGCAATCAAGAAGTATAAAAATGTGTGATCAAGAAAATATGTCACAACCAAGCGAGCCAGAAGCGCGCGCACAAGGCGAATCAATCGGAGCTGTAGTCTATTTTTCTTCCGTCTCCGAAAACACACTACGATTCGTAAAAAATTGCGATTTTCCAAGCAACAATGTGAACGTATATCGCATACCGCTTCGACCAAAAGAGCCAGAATTGCACGTTCGCGAGCCATACGTTTTGATTGTACCAACTTACGGCGGCGGAAACATTTCTAAAGCAATACCAATGCAAGTGCGCAAATTCCTAAACAATCGCGAAAATCGTTCGTTTATTCGCGGCGTAATATCTTCTGGAAATACGAATTTTGGAGACGCATATTGCGCTGCAGGCGGTCAAATCGCAGGAAAATGCGCAATCCCAAATATGTACTCGTTTGAACTTACGGGAACTCAAGAAGATATAGAAAAAGTAGCGCAGGGAATACCAAGATTTTTACGGCAATTAAAAGAAGCAGATAAATAAAGACAAACAAACAAATAAACAAAATCAACAAAAAACAGCGTTTGAAAAGCAAAACTAACGCACGAGGAAAGGAATTAATCAAATGAATAGCACGGATCCGATGGGCGAATCTACCTCGCTTAATCTTGATCACACTGACGATGCCAGCACTGCTAGCAGCAGCACAACTGCCGAGCGCATTCGCAACAGCCGCGACTACCACGTTCTTAACGCTATGCTCGGTCTTTTTGATCCAGAAAAAGGCATTCAGTTTGATAAAGACACGGAAGCAGAAAAGCTTTACGTTTCGGGTTACGTGCAAGAGCACAGCATGAAGTTTGCTTCTACTCGCGAGCGCTTGAATTATTTGATTAACAACTACTACTACAACGGCAACGTTTTCCACAAATATAGCGACGAGTTTCTAGATAAGTTCTACGAGCACGCAGAAGCTGCTCACCACACTTTTGGCACATTCTTGGGTGCTTTTAAGTTCTACACTTCTTACGCTTTGAAGACTTTTGACGGCAAGCAATATTTGGAAAACTTCGCTCAGCGCGCAGCAGCCGTAGCTTTGGAACTCGCAGATGGCAGCGAAAAAGCAGCGCTCAACTATTTGGACGAGATGCTTGCAGGCCGCTTCCAGCCAGCCACTCCAACGTTCTTGAATCTTGGTAAAGCTCAGCGCGGAGAGGCTGTGAGCTGCTTCCTCGTGCGTTTGGAAGACAACATGGAGTCTATTGCACGCGGAATTAACTCTGCTTTGCAGCTTTCTAAGCGCGGCGGCGGCGTTGCTCTGCTTCTTACTAATTTGCGCGAGCTTGGCGCTCCTATTAAGCGCATCGAGAATCAGTCGAGTGGCGTTGTGCCTGTTATGAAGCTTTTGGAAGATTCATTCTCTTATGCTAATCAGCTTGGCGCTCGTCAGGGCGCTGGTGCCGTGTACATTAGCGCTCACCACCCAGATATTATGCGATTTTTGGACACTAAGCGCGAGAATGCGGACGAGAAGATTCGTATTAAGTCGCTTTCTTTGGGTGTTGTGATTCCAGATATTACTTTTGAGCTTGCTAAGCGTAAGGAAAAGATGGCCTTGTTTAGCCCTTACGATGTTGAGCGCGAGTACGGAAAGCCTTTTGCAGACATCTCCGTTACCGAGCATTACGATGAGATGGTTGCAAACCCTCGTATTCACAAGAAGTATATTGATGCTCGCGAATTCTTTATGACTCTTGCGGAGATTCAGTTTGAGTCTGGCTACCCTTACATTTTGTTTGAAGATACTGTAAATCGCACAAATCCTATTGAGGGCCGCATTACTATGAGCAACTTGTGCTCCGAGATTTTGCAAACTCAAGAAGCAAGCACTTATAACGCTGACTTGTCTTATAGCCACGTTGGTCGCGATATTTCTTGCAATCTTGGCTCGCTTAATATCGCTAAGGCGATGGACGGAAACTTGGGCGCAAGCGTTGATTTGGCTGTGCGCGCGCTCACTTCTGTTTCGGAGCACACTTCGATTGATTCCGTACCTTCGATTCGTCGCGGTAACGCGGAAGGACACGCTATTGGCTTGGGTCAAATGAATTTGCACGGTTTCCTTGCTCGCGAGCACATGCAATACGGAAGCGAGGAAGCTCTTGACTTTACAGACATGTACTTTATGACTGTTGCTTACCACGCTTATAAGGCTTCTCACGCTTTGGCTGTAGAGCGCGTGACTGCTTTTGCAAGCTTTAAGACTAGCGATTACGCTAAGCCTGCAGGCAAAGGCAACTACTTCGATAAGTACACTGATGGCAGCCGCTCGCTTGAGCCTAAAACTCAAAAGGTTCGCGATTTGTTTGCTCGTTTTAACGTTGCAATTCCAACCGCCAGCGACTGGGAAGCTTTGCGCGACGAGATTTTGCGCGACGGCATTTACAACGAGTATTTGCAAGCTGTTCCTCCAACTGGCTCAATCTCTTACATCAACCATTCCACGAGTTCGATTCACCCGATTGCTTCTCGCATTGAGATTCGTAAAGAGGGTAAAGTTGGACGCGTCTACTACCCTGCCGCATACATGACGAATGACAATATGCAGTACTTTAAGGATGCTTACGAGATTGGCTGGAAGGCAATTATTGACACTTACGCGGAGGCAACTCAGCATGTGGATCAGGGATTGTCTCTTACTTTGTTCTTCCCAGACACTACGACTACTCGCGATTTGAACAAAGCTCAGATTTACGCGTGGCGTAAAGGCATTAAAACTCTTTACTACATTCGTATTCGCCAGAAGGCTTTGGAAGGTACGGAAATCGAAGGTTGCGTAAGCTGCACGCTGTAAGTCGTAACGCTGAAAATCTTTCGCAAATTAAATCAAAAACTTAAAAATTTTATAAAACGTAAACACAAGATCAGGAGTAATAATGACAGAACTCAGCCCAACCGAGCTTAGAAGTAGCCTCGATAAGCCTTTCGGCACAAATCGCGTAATCGCAGATGACGCTATGATGGCAGCTTCTATCACACCAGCTCAGTATCGCTATCATCACGGTTCGCGCGTGCGCCCAGTTAATTGGAATAATATTGTTGACGACAAAGATTTGGACGTTTGGAATCGTCTTATTGCCAACTTCTGGCTTCCAGAAAAAGTTCCGCTGAGCAATGATATTCCTTCTTGGCGTTCCCTCACCGATCTTGAGCGCAAGACCACTACTCGCGTTTTTACAGGCTTGACTTTGCTTGATACCAGCCAGGCAACTATTGGCGAGCTTTGCCAGATTGAGCACGCTCGCACGGAGCACGAACAAGCTATTTACACGAATATTGCTTTTATGCAGTCAATTCACGCTCGCTCCTACTCCTCTATTTTCTCTACTCTTTGCTCTAGCGAAGAGATTGACGAAGCTTATCGTTGGGCTGTTGGCAACGACGTTTTGCAGCAGCGTGTTACCACCGTGCTTTGCGAGTACGAGAGTGAAGATCCGCTTAAGCGCAAGATTGCAGCGACTATGCTTTCTTCGTTGCTTCTTTACGCGGGTTTCTATTTGCCACTTTACTTTGCTTCTCGCGGCAAGATGATGAACACTGCAGATATGATTCGCTTGATTTTGCGCGATAAAGCTATTCACGGCTACTATTCTGGCTACAAGTTCCAGCGCGGATTGGAGCTTAGAAGCGAGAACGATAAGAAGAATCTTGAAAAGTTCACTATGAACTTGCTTGATACTTTGTATGATTTGGAAGTTGAGTATTCTGGTCAGATTTATGAAGGATTTGACTTCCACGATGACGTTTTTGACTTCGTGCGTTACAACGCTAACAAGGCTTTGATGAACCTTGGCTATCCTGCTAAGTACAGCGAAGAAGAAACTCACGTAAGCCCAGAAATTCTCGCAGCTCTTTCTCCTGCAGCCGACGAAAATCATGACTTCTTCTCCGGCTCTGGTTCCAGCTACATTATGGGCAAGTCTGTTGAAACCGATGACGACGATTGGGACTTCTAATCGCTAGTCGCTAACCACTAATCGCTAGCCGCTTTACTAATTAATTAGGTTGCTTATGCACTTTCATAAGCAACCTTTTTTATTTAATTATTTAAGAATATTTCCGTTTTGTAACTATTCTTAAATGTTGATTGTTGAGAACATGCAAACTGCTAATAGTAAAAGTTTTCTAAAAGCACTATCGTTAAAAATAGGTACGCCTATTTGTGTAGATAAAATCTGCACGTTAGTATGTTGGTAATTTACAAAACAAGAATCACAAGGAGGTGCTTATTATGACTAATCCTTTGCGCGGTATAAGAGAAGATGATATTGTTAAGTACTTTAAAGCGCATAATCTTTCAGTTGGTAAGACGTATGTATTTACAATGAAATACGACCCTTGGTGGAAAGATTTAATCAAACTATTTTTGTTACCTAAATTATTCTATGTAGAGCAAGGCGTTGATGCGCGTATTGTTGCTGCCACTAATAATGAGTTTATTGTTATTAATCCGAATGTCATTTTAGGCTCGGGTAATCTAGCTAAATTAGACGATAAGCATCTTCGTCGCATTCCGTGGAATCAACTCACTAATTTTGAAGTTATAAATAAGCCAACAACTCAAATAATTCGTTTTACTGCGAATGGTAAAACCGAAGAATGGAGTGTGCCAACGGAAAGTGCTAGCGTATGGCACTTTAATGTGTACAATCTTGATAATTTGAGAAAAACAATACAATCGCACATCTCTTGATAA
>QWCU01000023.1_pt1 | contig 55991 bp, 46 predicted proteins | sample 1972601 | NCBI WGS metagenome assembly QWCU01 (sample SAMN09866700, study PRJNA288562) | Human vaginal metagenome isolate pre2_vaginal, whole genome shotgun...
CATAGTCGTTAGTCAGGATACAACGGTATGTGTATTCTCCTTCCCAAAAATCCTGCACACCATCCATCCGTTTCTGTCTTTGAATCACAAGTCGATATGCCTTACCTTTCCACTTCTCAACAAGGATAGAGTTCTATTCAAACTCAATGCCATTGATTTCCTCAGTTTTCCAGCCTTTGAGAGCAAAGGTGTCATTGTTGAGCGAGAACTTCTTGTATGTAGGCTTTTGCATCATACTTCTCTGTTTCTATGAACTGATGGTCGAAATCAACATCATACATCTCACCCTCTTTCAGTTGCCCAGATGCAAATATACAATTGAGCAATAAAGTATTGAGCGTGTCAGCCGTATTAAAATCGTAGGTCTTGCCCATATCTGATGTGTATGAATTGCTCCATAATTGAAAATAATCCCCCAAAAGGAGTGAGTCTCTCAGATTTAATTTGTATCTTTGCTATGCCTATCGTTGGCTTCTCTTGTTTTTTGCAACACTAAGATAAGTAAAAATTCTGATATGGCAAAATCCTGAGCAACTTTTTGTTGCTCAGGTACTTAAAAAGTTCAATTTATAATAGTGTTACGGAATTAAGGATACCAACAAATTATTCAATAATCAATAAAATTATAGCTATGAGAAAAAAGTACTTAAAGCCTTTATGCACTGTGATACATACCGAAATGGATGTAGCTATTTTACAAGATTCGAACATTCCCCTAAAGCCGAATGACCCCATTTTTAACATCGAAGAAAAAAAACGAGAGGATGATGGAGAAGAGGTGGTAGACTGGCAGAAGAATTAGACGCTCCGCCAAAGTATTACATTTTATCAAAACAACATATTATCAAAACAACATAACAACATCATGAAGAAAATGACACTATCAACCAAAAAATATGTGGAGAGCTGTGCGCTGGCAGTCGCTTTTATGCTCCTGCCCACGGCATGCGCTGATGATATCGATAACACCGAAAACAATGGTAGCGAAGCCACACACATCACATTCAACATCCAAGACGCCACGCGTACAGCCGACGAAGCGTTGGCAAAGGCGATGACAAGCCGTGCGACACACCTGGAAATGCAGGGACTGAAGCCATCAGACATCACCGTACGCACGTTCGATGGTCACTGCTCAGACGGCAGTACCGTAACCATCGTGGAAGAGACAACCCCTGGATTGCCCTCCGAAATAGACGATGTTCAAGCTACGACCCGAGGTGAGCATGTGTATGTTACAAACGGTGCGTTGAGTAAGCAATTCAAAGCCACAGCCTTCTTTGGCGCAAATTCTGGTTCTTTATCTATGGACGGCAAATTCAAAGATCAGGTTTTCTATGGAAACGGATCGCCGTTAGAAGGATCGTTGATATGGAAAGGTAGCCAGCCTTGCGGAAAGTTTTACGCCTACGGTCCCAACTTGGACGGATTAGGTAGCCTGCGAGAAGAGGGCGGCAAGAAAAAGATAGACTTTGAGGTGAATAGTACCGTTGGTCAACAGTTAGATTTTGTCACCGCTACGTCAGATGTGGTAACTCTTAGCCAAGAGAACAAAAAGGAAAAGAAATGTCCTCCGATAAAGCTGACGTTCAGACATCCGCTTACTGCTTTGCGCTTCAAAATAGGGAAAGATGTATTGGGTGTTAATACGGATAACAATATCTCAAGTGTGACCATTGCCAATGTCAAGGCGAAAGGAACATACATCCTACCAGATGAGAGCAACAAATTCGGCACATGGGAACTTTCCAGCGATGAGCCAACCTTTTTTGAGCTAACAAACTACGGTGGCAAATATGGATTCAAAACCGAGAACAATGTGTGCATCGTAGGATCGTCAGAGCATATGGCGTCTGACTATAACACCATGTTTATGATTCCACAAGAGGGAGAAGTTACCATCAGGATTGAAGTGGGAGGAAAAACCATTACAGGAAAGGTGTCCGCACACTGGAAGCCAGGCACGACCAAGACGTATAGCTTTTATCGTAAAACGGGAAAAAGTGACTATCACTTCACCGTTAATGGCGGAAAGGTGTTGACCTATGACACAAAGATGCAACCCCAGACGGAAGATGTGCCCTTTACCGTTACAAGCTACAAAACAGGTGGCACGCCATTGGGATGGTCGGTTGAAGGATATGAAGTGTCTACCGATGGCGGCAAGCAATGGAATTCTATCAACGCTTCAGAGGCAGACAACATGATCAAGCTGGATAAAACATCTGGTGCAGGTTCTTCCACTACTTCGGGTGAAAAGGTGACGGCAACCGTGCATTGGGATGTCGTTGACGAAGTGGCTAACAGGAACAAAAAATTACAAAACAATCTTGCACTGGGTTCAAGTCAAAATCCATACAACCTGGCTACAAAAAATCTTGGGTACGATGTAACTATGGGAGGAAACACCGCCAACTGCTATATCGTTTCTGCCCCTGGCACATACGCCATTCCATTGGTCTATGGCAACGCCATCAAGAACGGACAATCCAATCAAAGCGCTTACGACACATCTCGCAAATGCTATAAAGACTATCAAGGAAGAGAGATAGCCTCCCCTTATATCTTTGGTGGTGCGAAAGCCAAGATTATTTGGCAAGACGGCAATCAGGTAAGTAACAATCTTAAGATAGAAAAAAGCAATCTTGTCTTTACCGTCGATAAAAACCATATAAAGAATGGTAATGCTGTTGTGGCAGTAACCAATAACCAGGGCGTTGTCATATGGTCGTGGCACCTATGGTTTACATCTCCAGAAGCATTGAATACTACAAGATTGGAAAAAGGAACAAACACAATAAATGTGGTAGCAAAAGAGCCGCTGGGACTTGCATACGTTAAATGGCTGCAAAGCAAGAACAGCAATGGAACGGCAAGAACAGAGGATAGACACATAAAAATAAAACTCAAGCAAAACGACAACAATGGACAGACCGCCACGGTAGAGATTATCCAAAAGCCTGTTTACTATAGAGAAATAAATACCACCTCTTATCAATTTGGTAGAAAAGACCCAATGCCTAATATTAATGTGGATGGATTTAAAATAGAAGCTGCCGCAGCAGATGGTAAACGAATACAAGACCTTATCCAAAATCCTGGTACTTTCTATACGGGAGAGCATCTCTATTCAGAGTTCAACAACGGAGAAACCTATTCGCTTTGGGCAACCAACATAACCTTGTCGACACACGATTTTGCAAATACAGTTAAGTCAATTTACGACCCATGCCCCGCAGGATACAAGGTTTTGCCAGTGGCTTATATTCCTATTTTCACCAATAACGACAACTATAAGAAAGGTGATTGGGACGCTGGCAGGTGGATACAGAAAAATATGCAGAACTACTATCTTTTGTTTGCACCAGCAGGTCGCAATCATCGGACAGGACAGGTAGAGGAGGCAGGAAAACTTGGGCTCTATTGGGCAGCGTGCGTAAATAAAGAAGCGAACTTAAGCGGTTTGGTGTTCTCGCCATCATCACCCTCTACCACAGCCATCTCCAATGCGCTTGGAGCAGGCTTAGCATTTAACAGCAGTTGTGGTATATTGCCTATTAAGGAGTAGTCATAATGGGGCAAGTGGAAAAATAATCACCACTTGCTGATAAACACTTTCAAATATGGGGAACAAGCTTAACACAAAGTTTGTTCCCTGTTTTTTTGAATTACATTTACAACACCTATCTTACTGAACAAGTCTAAATACATAGCTCTTTCTCAAAAACAACGAAATATTTTGTGGTTATAAACAACGGAGAAGAAACCAACAACTAAATCGACAGCAAACACAAAAACGTGAGTATAATATAAAGAAAGCCTTAATAATAACGTAACTAGCTGAATATAAACAAGAAAAGGAGTGCAATTGCACCCCTTTTTCGTGATTCCGTTGGGGTTCGAACCCAAGACCCACAGCTTAGAAGGCTGTTGCTCTAATCCAACTGAGCTACGGAACCATCCTTTTTGGTGTGCAAAAGTAATACTTTTATTGCAATTAACCAAATTTATGACATAGTAATTGCTACGAGAGGACTATAAGACTGTTTTCTTTACCCGCTCTGTAGGTTGCTTATCTTTCGCACGGAAAGTGCTAAACCAGCTTTTTATAAGCTGCTCTCCCCACACTGAACGACTTACTTATACTTTGCAAGGAAGTTGTCGGCTTGCGCATTACCAAGTTCTTTTGCCTTATTAATATTCTTCAATCCCTCTACCTTATCCTTCAATTCGCATTGTGAAACGCCAAGAACAAGATAGGCTTCAGCAGCATTAGGATCGAGCTTAATGGCTTCTTCTGCCGCACTCTTTGCCGTATCATACTTACCTAAACGCAACAGAATACTAGCAGCCTCTATGGGATAAAGTGGCTCTTTAGGATCTAAACGTGCAGCGATGGCTATGTCTTGAATGGCTTGCTGCCACATCTTAGCTTTCACCTCACACTGCTCACGATTATAATAAAAAACGGATGACAAGCGCCCTAGATTGAAATACTCATACGTGTAATAATCCTTTACAGCCAAACGATACTGCTCCATCTTCTGATATTGCTGCCCACGTGCAAAGAAATAAGGTGCCGAAGTGGCTACGTATGGTGTATCACAGAGCTGAATACTTTGGTTAAGCAACTGCAATATCTCATCGTCTGAAGCATTCAAACGTTGCTTGCTCTGTGCCATTTCAAGATAGAGTTCAGGGTTCTTAATATCTGTCTTTGTCAATGCTTCAAAGGCTATATATGCCCTATGATAATCGCCCTTAGCATAAGTAATTTGCGCTTGCAAATGTTTATAGATATTAGCAGCTTTCAAACTATAAGCTATTTCAGCTTCCTTCATCGCTTTGTCAAGACTCCAGCCTTGTGCCTTCACTTTGTCGGCTAACGCATCATTAACACTTGCAAGGTAAATATTGCGTGCATAATTGAAGTGGGCCTCATCCTTAGCTATTGCATTGGCTATAGATTGCAGCATCGTTTTATCCGCACCTGCCAAATCGCCTTGTGCCAACTGACGATTAGCGTAATTATTATAACCATCAGTAGCTTTTGGGAATTTTTGTATAAACTCTTGAACTGTAGCAATATATACCTCTGGCGACTTCTCGCTTGCTAACATCATAGCAATTAAAGCTTCGCTTTCAGTTTCAGGCAAACCAATACGAATGGTACTCAATCGCAAGGTTGCATTGTTCTGTGTCAATCCCACTAGCTTATAATCGCGAATGCTAGCTACATCGGTAGCACTCTTTTGAGACGATGAAGCATTAAACAAACCTATTACCTGCCCTTTTTCATTGATCACTGCTGTACCATTCATTTGATCAGTAGCCGAAGCGTTCAGCACACTATAATTATATTGTGTCATAAACTTCTCAACACTCGTTACAGTAGCCTTCATAGGCGATCCTTTAGAGGACGAAGGGGTTATCCAAACCGTTTGATTGTTATTCACACTCGTTGCCAAAGGTGCAGCAGTAACTTTTCCCTGTACACGAAACTTAGCAAGGTTGTAAATTTCATCAGCACCAAGTAAGCACTCCACATCGTGGCGCACTCCTTTGGCATCGATTACTGTGGCTTTAGCTGCTCCCACAAAGGGTGTCCATGCACTCACCCCAATACCATCAGCACCTATAAACACCCCATTAGCCGTACTTAGCAACGATCCATCAGCCTTAAAAGTGGTGAGCGTAAAACAACATCCAGCAGTCTTCTTTACTCCAGAAGATTGGGCTATAGCATACTGCACTTGAAAGATCAAGGCTAGTAAGATAATAATCGACTTTACTATTTTCATAAGGCAATATTCTATTTAGATTGTTTAATTAATTCACGTGCATTTTGAAGTGCAGCTTCGGTAATATCAGCACCCGATAACATTTGAGCTATCTCTTGCACTCGCTCCTCATCAGACAACTCGCGCATACGACTATGGGTGCCGTCCTCTGCCTCTTCTTTCTCTACTTTATAGTGCGAATGTCCAAGGGCAGCTATCTGTGGCAAATGGGTAATAGATAGTACTTGACGATCAGCATTACCCATCTCCTTCATAATCAGTGCCATTTTCTCAGCTATCTTGCCGCTCACACCAGTATCTATTTCATCGAAAATGATAGTAGGTAATTTCACTGCTCCACTCAACATCGCTTTCAACGACAGCATCACACGAGCTATTTCACCACCCGATGCCACTTGTGCAATAGGTTCTAGTGCGGTACTAGTATTAGCCGAGAAAAGGAATTGCACCTTATCTCTACCATCCAACGATAAAGTTTTTTCAGCAATTTCTACCTTAAATTGCACCTTAGGGATACCCAATGGCACAAGCCGTTTACCCATTTCGTTTTCTATCGTCTTAGCAGCCTTCTTACGAACAGTGGTCAAAGTCTTGCCCAGCTTTTCTGCCTCAGCTTTCCAGCGCCCCACTACCCTTTCCTGTTCAGCCGTTTCCTCATCGCTATTATCTATCTTTTGCAACTGCTCGTCTAGCTCGTTTTTCAGCGCAATGAGTTGGGTATCACTACTTACATGATACTTCTGCTCAAGCGTAAATAGCGTGTCGAGCTTCTGATTTACCTCCTCCAAATGAGTAGGATCATAGTCGATATTCTCACTCTCTGCACTCACTTCGCTCGCAATATCTTTCAGTTCGATATAAGCTTCGTCCACACGAGCAGCAGCAGCCTCTATCTTAGGATAAACGCTTGTTACTTTGTTTAAGATTTCCGACACGGTACGCAACTGGTCAATGATAGCATTATCATCACTCAACAAACCATTCGCTTGATAGAGCGCACTCTTAATCTCTTCCGCATGCGACAACATTTTGCTCTCTTGTTCTAGCTCTTCTTGCTCGCCAGACACAAGGTTTGCACTTGCCAACTCATTGTATTGGAAACGCAAAAAGTCCTCATTCTCCTTAGCCTTAGCTAACCTTGAGGTAAGTTCAGCCAATTGTTTCTCGGCGTTTTTGTATTGCTGGAAAGCCGCTTTATAGGCTGCCACTTCTTTCTGATCGCTAGCAATGGTATCAATAACATTCAGTTGGAAATCCTCTTTCTGCAACAAAAGGTTTTGGTGTTGAGAGTGAATATCAATGAGTTGTTCGCCCAATGTGCGCATATCTTGCAACGAAACAGGGGTATCATTGATAAAAGCACGCGACTTGCCATTCGAGGTAAGTTCACGGCGGATAATGGTATCCTCTGGCTCAAAGTCAATATCTAGCTCCTCAAAGTAAGCCTCATAATTATACTTTGAAAGGTCGAAATGTGCTTCGATAGTACACTTTTTCTCCCCCATCTTAATCATCTTGCTATCGGCACGATTACCTAGCAGTAGCCCGATAGCTCCAAGAATAATGCTCTTACCTGCTCCTGTTTCACCCGTAATGACAGAAAAACCAGCGTGGAAAGTTATATCGAGCTGATCGATGAGTGTAAAGTTTTTTATATAGATTTTCTTCAGCATAATCGTCTTAATATCAATTAGTTATAAAACATCACCTTTTGCCTTGTAAAAGGTTACCTTTTACTCACTAAAAGGTTACCTTTTAAGGCGTAAAAGGTCATCTTTTACTTTCTTAAAGGATAGCCTTTAGTTCGTTGACAATATCTTTCGCAACTTCGGGCTTTGATTTCTTCTCAAAGCATAGTTTTTTATCGTGCGAAATGATCGTGATTTGATTATCGTCAGAACGGAAAGTAGTTCCTGGAATACGGGTAGAATTTAGCACGATGAAGTCGGCATTTTTCCGCTCCAACTTGCGTTGTGCATTAGCCTCTTCATCGGTTACCTCAAGCGCAAAAGCTACGATGCGTTGCTTTGCTGTTTTTATTCTCCCCACAGCAGCAGCAATATCTTGCGTGGCTTCGAGCTGGAGAGTTAGCACATCTTTCTCGCGTTTTATCTTCGTATGGGCAATTGCCATAGGTTTAAAGTCGGCTACAGCAGCACAAAGGATAGCAGCATCGGCACGAGGGAAACACTCCATAACGGTGTCGTACATTTCTTGAGTCGACTCTACATCAATGCGCTCAATGCCTGCACTGCAATGCAAGCTGACAGGACCTGCCACTAGCACCACCTTTGCCCCACGTTTATAACATTCTTCGGCAAGACTAAAGCCCATTTTGCCAGAAGAATAATTACCGATGAAACGCACAGGGTCGATCTTCTCATAAGTAGGGCCAGCCGTAATAAGGACGGTCTTTCCAGTCAAGTCGGCTTCGTTTTGAGAGCCGCTGCTTACGTTTTCGGAAAGTTCAGTAGCTCCATTTTCAGGGCTAGAAAAGAAGTAATCAAGCTGTTCTACTATTTTCACAGGCTCTTCCATACGTCCTTTTCCTTCTAGTCCGCTAGCTAAAAATCCGCTGGCTGGTTCGATAATATAATTGCCATAGCTACGCAACACCTCTATATTATGTTGGGTGGAAGGGTGCTGAAACATATCCAAGTCCATCGCTGGAGCAATGAATACAGGAGCTTTCATAGATAGATAGGTGGTAATGAGCATATTATCTGCCACACCGTGAGCCATTTTTGCAAGCGAGCTAGCTGTGCAAGGCGCAATAATCATAGCATCTGCCCATAGCCCAAGATCGACATGCGAATGCCATGTGCCATCACGTTGGGCAAAAAAATCGCTAATAACAGGTTTGCTGGTAAGTGCGGAAAGGGTTATGGGAGTGATAAACTCCTTCCCACTAGGGGTTATAACCACCTGTACTTCAGCCCCTTTCTTTATTAGTTCGCGTGCTATTAAGCAACTCTTATAAGCTGCTATCGAACCCGTGATACCCAGTACTATTTTCTTTCCTTCTAGCATATTAACATCATTTTAAGACAGGTTTTAACCCTTCATACGATTATTAAACTCACGGAGACGGATGATAGTGAGTACTTGTTTGGTATTGTAAGTGAAGTCGTTGCCAAGCATCCAACTAAAATATCCTGGATCACGATGTAATACTTCAGCCACATCCCAACCTTTATATTTACCAAAATTGAACACCTCATGGCGACGAGGATTGCCCTTTTCGTCCACAAGGATATTACCGTCCTTATCGATTTCGTCTTTCCAAACAATGCGACCAGCAAAGTCGACAAAGTTGTTCATCTTTGAAAATTCAGCCAAACTATCAACATTGTTTTCAAGAATGCGTTCCTCGTCCTTTTGTCTCTCAGCCGAGTACATCTCTATTTCGCCCTGTAACACTGCCCAAGTGGCTTCGGTATCTTGGTCGGCACGATGAGCTTCAAAGTCATCTTCCATTTTTCTACCACAATAAAATTCGTAAGCAGCAGCAAGGTTACGGCGTTCCATCTTATGGAAGATGTTCTGTGCATCTATCAGTTTGCATTTAGAAAAATCAAACTCTACACCTGCTCTAAGAAATTCTTCTGCCAACATCGGTACATCAAAACGATTAGAATTGAAACCAGCAAAATCGCAACCAGCAAATTTCTGAGCCAACTCTTTGCCTTTCTCTTTGAAGGTTGGGGCTTCTGCCACATCAGCATTAGTAATTCCTGTTAAGGCTATCACCTCTTCAGGGATTTGCTTTTCAGGATTGATAAAGATGTTTTCGCGTTCTTCCCTACCGTCAGGATACGCTTTGATATAGGATATTTGGATAATGCGATCATTAACAAGGTCGAGTCCTGTTGTCTCAAGGTCGAAGATAATTAATGGTCGAGTTAAGTTTAACTTCATGCTTTCGTTGTGTATTTAAATCAAAAAAAGAGAAAGCTCAAAGAAATAAATATTCTCTGTGCTTTCTCTTTTACTATCTTATTTATCTATTAGTCATTCAAGAGCATAGGCATGATAAGCATCAATACGTCCTCATTCTCTGGCTGCTTACCCGGAACAATAACACCAGCGCGTGAAGGATCGGCCAACTGTATGGTTATATCATCACCTTCTAGGTTGTTTAATATTTCAAGCATGCTTGCACCCTTGAACCCAATACTCATAGCATTACCAGCATAATCGCAAATAACGCTCTCCTTTGCGCTTGTAGAGAAGTCGATATCTTCAGCATTAAGCGTTAGCTGTCCGTTCTCAATATGGAAACGAATGAGCTGTGAAGACTCGCTTGCAAAAGGTGAAACACGGCGAATAGCACCTATGAGGGAGCGACGATCAATGGTAATTTGGTTAGGATTGGTTTCTGGAATAACGCTGTTATAGTTAGGGTATCTGCCTTCGATTAAGCGACAAGAAAGATAGCCTTCAGCATAAGATATTTCGGCAGAACGCTGATCGTAACGGATAACAACATCGCCACCATCCTTTGTTAGCACAGTTTTTAGCAAATTGGCAGGCTTCTTAGGAAGGATAAAAGCAGAAGGAGTATCGCTCTTAATGGTGAAAATCTTGTTGCGTACAAGCTTATGCCCGTCGCTTGCCACGATAGCCAAGCTGTCGGCAGAAAGATCGAAATACAAACCATTCATCACTGGTCGAAGCTCGTCTTGAGCAGTGGCGAAGAGCGAACGATTGATATTTTCAGCCAATATGTCAGCGTCAATGGTGATTGTTGTTGCACCTGCAGCTATAGGTTGAACTTTTGGGAACTCATCGGCAGGCTGTATAGGGAAATTGTATGAGCCGTTTTGATAAGTGATATAAATCTTTTGCTCATCCATATTAACATCAAGAGAAAGGGGCTGCTCTGGCAATTCTTTTACAGCATCAATAATTGTACGATTATTAACAGCAAAGCTAGTCTCGCCCTCCGCACTATCAAGATTGATGGTGCTGTGCATAGTGTTCTCGCTATCCGACGCAGTAATCGTCAACTGGTTATTCTTGATTTCAAACAAAAAGCTATCTAAGATGGCTAGCGAATTTTTGCTAGCAATGACCTTAGACAAGGTTTGTAACTTGCTGCTCAACACAGAGCTTGAAAGATTAAATCTCATCAATATATCTTGTTTAGTTAATACTCTACATTCGGTGTGCTGGAAAGATACATAAAATGGCTTTCGCCAACACACTACGATTAGTTTACAAAAATACAAAAAACGCACATTATTAACAAAAAATAGAACGTAAAAGTTTTTGTTTTTAGAACTATTTTAGTAATTTCGCAGACAGAATAATTAAATAAATACGATAAAAATATATGGATTTAACAGGTAAGGTTATCGCAGTATTGCCTCCACGTGAAGGAACTTCGGCTCGCGGACCATGGAAGTCGCAGGAATATGTTATTGAAACACATGATCAGTTTCCACGTAAGATGGTTTTCAATATCTTCGGTGCAGAAAAGATTGACCAGTTTGCTATCAAGGCTGGCGAAGAATTGACCGTTAGCTTCGATATAGACGCTCACGAGTACAATGGTCGTTGGTTTAACAACATTCGTGCATGGAACATTCAGCGCATAGATGCTGCCGCTGCTCAAGCCGCTAGCCCTATCCCTGCTGCACAGCCACAGGCTGCTCCACAAGCACCTACTCCTTTCCCTCCAGCAACAGAAAGTGCTGACTCGACAGACGATCTTCCTTTCTAAAAAAGAATAAGAAAAACACAAGAGAGCGTAATATAACAGCCCTTGTATAAACAATAAAAGCACCAATCGGTATAAAAACCTTTGGTGCTTTTTCGTATCCTATCGAGGTAAATTAATTATTTAATTGGTGATATTACCCTCGTAGAAGTATTCTTCCTTGCTATTAACGCGCTTCAAAAGGGCTTTTACATAAATATTTTTGCTATCTTTCTTATTAATCAAAACATAGCTACCCATCTCAAAACGATTGTTAACGCTATTACCTTCTAAGCCTGTCCCAATCACTTTCCAAGCTACATCGCTCGCATTAAGATCTATCTTCTTATTATTTGATGTGGCAGGGATCGTAAAAATAGCATAGCGACTAGTGTCAAACAGACCTGTTACTTTAACTACAAAATTGCCATCTACTTCCGTTAGGCTTGCTCCGCCTGAACCAAGCGTGGGATCATCATTGTTACTACATGAGGTAAAGGCAAACGTAACAGCCATTGCTACTACAGCTAAAACCGAAAACGCTTTCACTCTAAATAATCTTGTTTTCATCGTCTATAATTCTTTATTTTAGTTATCAAAAATAGCATCACGCTATTACATAATTCTTATTTTGATGCAAAATTAATACAAAACGAACAATTCTGCAAATTCATTAACATTTACTATGGGATATTAGTGTTTTATTAGTTTTATAAAAAACAAAACTATATATTAAAAGAAATCGCTTCTACACAGCAAGTTTTGTTGTATAGAAGCGATCATTTAATAGCTTATTAATACTATAAAGATATTCTCTGTTTAACCTTGTAGCTCAATATCATTAATTAGGTAGTTGCCAAGAAGATAATACTTGATCTCTACTTACATTTTCAACCTTATTTTCTATGTCATCAGGTAGATTACAGAAGAAATCAATATTAGTCATATCTTGTAAATCCTTAATGCTTACAACATGTATTTTTAAAGTCGTATCTGCATCTTTGTTAGATACATTCTCATACCAAAAACCAATAGCTTTATACTTCCATTGCCCCTGACCTCTTTCTTTGTATTGAAGCAACTGTGCTGCAAAGAAATACTTCGGTACTAGCAAGCCTTTGAAGTTTTTCAACAGGTAACTTGGATTATCTATAGTACCTCCACGACATATATACAATACTGCATCTGAACATGAATGTAATTCTTGCTTAAAGTTCTCACGAGTCCAGTTTTCCATAGCTTGCCATACATGTTGATTAAAATAACTGTATTGAGGCTGTATATTACTCATATAGAAAGTCTGATCATTTGCTTGACGAGTCGACTTTCTATCTCCAGAAGGACATAAGTGTCCACGATCAAAACCACGACCGAAGTTAAGAACCTCCAAATAAGAACCTGCTGGCAACATAGGATCGAAAGCAAATTGATCACCCTTTGCACGTTTTACGTTATCTTCTGTATTCTTCTTTGTTAAAGTCCAACATGACCAACGATTAGACTTCTTTTCCTTATCCCACTCAACACTATAATTAACATCACCGTTATCGAGCGTATGGGTTATAAACAAACTATTTCCTCCCTTTAATTTTGGAACTTCAAGATTACGTGAGAAATCACTAGGGTTAGTAACACCGCCTCCCCCTGGAAGTCCACCTGGATTTTTGCCATCATCGTTATTTCCTTGTTCTGGTTTTACTCTAACTTCATCATCAACAGTACATGAAGTGAAACCCAGCGCAAAGACAAAGGATAGTGATAAAGCAAAGATTGTTGTTTTTTTCATCTCGTCTGATTATCTAATTAGCTAATATAGATGTTTATTATGATTATTATTATGACACAAAGATACAAAAAAAGTGCGAACAAACGTATATGCAACTACGTTTATTCGCACTTTATTTCTTAAATGTAAGAGGTATCTAGCTTACTTCTTCAACTTACCGTAACGGCTCATGAAGCGGTCAACACGACCTGCTGTATCAACAAGCTTGCTCTTACCTGTATAGAATGGGTGAGAGGTACTTGAGATTTCGACTTTTACCAATGGGTAAGTTTCGCCTTCAAACTCTACTGTTTCGTTTGTCTTACATGTAGATTGTGAAAGGAACATATCGCCGTTAGACATATCCTTAAATACGACGGGACGATAGTTTTCTGGATGAATACCTTGTTTCATTTTATTTATTCTGTTTAATTATAATAATCGTTTTCTGTATAAGAACCACTAAGCACATTAACTAGTAGATACTCAACAGGGTGCAAAATTACGAATAATTCTGCACCCTGCCAAATATTTTAAGTACTTTATACCTTTATCTATTACTTAGCGTAGGTAACAACTACTTCCTTTACACGAATCTGACGACCGCCACGATCCTTTGTATAATCATTTACAATAGTAACAACTTTGCTATTTAAACCACTGAAAGAAATCTTATCATCGCTATCTTTGTTAATCTTAACTTTCTTTGTGCCACTCTCTGCATAAGCTTCATCGTTGCCATTGAATGGTCTATTACTTTTAGTATCTCCATTATCAACAACAATTTCAATCTTTACAATTTCCTTTTCAGCTACTATCTCAAGTTGGTTCTTTGCATACAAACGTACTGCAGGATACTTAGCATGATATAAAGGAGGAGTATGACCACCATTTTTTGTTGCAGTAAACTTCACTCCATTAACTGTGAAAGTTAGACTATCTTGTTTAGAAGTAACATCAGCTCTTTTCATTGAGTAAGTTACAGTTGTACCAGCAGCAGGAGTTTCTGTGCTACCACCTGTACCTGGCTGTGCACCTGGAGTAGAAGGGTCTGAGTCAGTATGAGTAGCAGTACCATCACCTATAATCTTAACTATCTTGCTCTTCATATTAAACTGATAAATATCACCCTTTGTCTTATTGTGATACTTCGTCAAAAGACCTTTAATGATAACTTCTTGACCGACCTTTAAATCTTCTTTCGCTCCAAAGTCTGCACCATTTAAGCCCTTACCAGAATATATATAGAGAGTCTTATCTGTTCCATTAGTAGAAACATAATAATCCATGCTCTTAAACTTAGCATTATAATTCTCTACACTAGCAATTTTACCTTTTACATAAGCCTCGCCATCAAGCACGCCATCAGCCTCTGCCTTTATCTTTTCTACAGCCTGCTCGGGTGTCCATGCGGTTTCCTCTGTATTCAAATCGGCTGCAGGTGCAGGTGCAGTACCACCTGCCTTTTTACCATTCAACTCATAAATATAATTTTTAGCAGCGAACTCTTTAGTTCCCTTAAAGTTAACCAATTTACCACAGACAGTAACTTTATCACCATTCTTGAGTTGGTCGTTTGAAGTAAATTTAACATTACCAAGATACTTGCCGCCGAAAACAACAAGTTTGTTGCCTGTGCCGTCATCTGTCAAGGAATATCCTGCCGAGCCATATTTAGCATCAAAACCCTTATAATCGGTTACAGTTCCAGCTACATACACTTCTTTATCTAAGTTCTGACCTGCTGTAATGTATGCCAAAGCTGCAGCCACATTAAATGGATCGGCTTGAGTACCAGTGCCTTTTGCTTCGCTAGTAGTAGCACCGCCTGTATTATTATTGTTTTCAAAGTTGATGCTATAAGGAGCAGGAACATCTGAACAACTTGTAAAAGCAGTAGCCGTAAACGCTAGTGCCATCAATGGAATTAATATCTTTTTCATGTTGCTTTAATTTTCTATTTTATTTAAAGATTGATTTAGTTTATTGAGATAAGTTTACTTCCTGCATTAAACTCTAATGTTCCGTTATAGTTTTTGAGTTTGCCCGCAACAACAACTGTCTTACCCAACGCTAGTTGGCCGGCAGAAGTAAAATCGGCACCTTTAAGATACTTACCACGAAACACCTCCAACTCATTATTAGTGGTTCCATCTTGTGATATGCTATAAGTATAATTATGGTATTGTGCATTAAAACCACTTGCTGCTAAAGTAGAGATCTTACCCTTTACATACCATTCTGTTGTGCCAGCATTACCCGAATTGATCAAAGCCAACGCACGTGTAACATCCATAGGATCGGCAGCAGTACCTTTACCAGTACCCTTTAAGCCTGCCAAAGGATCAAGAGGAGCTTTTACCTCTTCAACATCATCAATAGAACGAATTATGATTTCCCAAAGATTATTATAACGCTTAAAAATTCCTGTTATATTAACCTTCTTACCTACAGGAACAGGAAGGCTTGCAAACTTTGCAAAGTTGCTATTGTACATTACAAGGGTTTTGCTATCTTGCTCGTTCAAGCTCCAACTAACACTACCTGCACCACCATTTGCATTGGCGTATGTAGTAACATTGACTTTAGCATTGAAATCATAACCCGATTTGAGACTTACATTCTTGATAATACCAAGTTTACCTGCGTCTGCATCAAGGTTCCAAGAACCATCAAAAACCTTTGGTTCTACCTTATTATTATTACTTAATATCTTAAAATGTTCATTCCAAACGAACTTATTAATCTTACCTAAAGATCCACTTCCTAATGCTCCTATCTGTGGCTGAAATTTATAGTTGCCAACACAAAGTCCCTTTAAGCTAACCAACACTTCAGCTCCTAAAGGTAAGTAACCGTATGTATTGCTCTGTGCTACCAATATACTTATAGCACCTGTAGCATCTTGCAACACAACCTCTTGGTAAATATTACCTTCTTTATCAGAACTTGTTACAACACCTTTTACTTGGATATCCTCTGTTATCTCCTTAAAAGCTTTATTTGTTGCAAAAGCAGAAGCAAATTTCTCTTTCAACTGAGCAACCGTCAACACGTTGCTTTCTGTGAGCGCATTGTTACCATAAGGACTTTCAGAGCCCTGTGGTGCAGCATAGTTTTCGCCCATACATGAAGCAAAGAGCGTTATTGCTATTGCAGCTAATGCTAAGAATTTAAAATTTCTCATAAGATAATTATCTAGTATAATTTAGAATTTATAAGCGATGTTCAACATTCCGTTAATACCATAAACATAGTAAAGCTTAGGATTTTTACCGAAATCGTAAGCACGATCCTTTATTTTACCTGTTTTTTTATTAACCGTATAGCTACTTCTACCATACTCATAACCACCACTTACTATCTTCTGATTGTTCAAAATGTTAGTTACCATCAAATTGATAGACAAACTCTTGCGCCCGATATAAATACTCTTACCTATAGAAGCATCAAGCATAAAACCTCCATGACCTTTTGCTTGAGGAGCAGGATTGTAATAACCCTCTACAATACCTCCAAGTGTTCGTCCCATAGTCTTCAGCGTAGAGCCATAACGTTGGTTAGGAGAGTAAGACAAATATATTCTGTCATAGTAGTTACCTGCTAAATCAATATACCATCCGCCCTTATGGAAGCTCAATATAGCACTATATGCAGACAATGGAGTATTTGCCTCACGCATACCATAATTATAAACAACATCTTTATAGAAGGTACTCTTTGTAGAGTTCATGTAAACAACATCTGCATTATTCACATTCTTAGCCTCTTGCCATGTTGCCAAAGTCTTGAAATTTAAGAAGTTTGTCAACTTGAAATCCAATCCAAGTTCTACACCATATAAACTCTTCTTAATATTAGTCATACTAACATAAGTAAACGAGTTGACATCATCAAAGAAGAAGTTCTGCCATTCAGTAACATGCGTCAAACGATTATAGTATGCACTCAAGTTAGCACGCAACCAACTACCTGAATATTGATAACCCAACTCAGATGAGAACACATGCTCATTGCGCAAATTCTGAACAAAGTCGTTATTCATTTCAGGCGAAACGAATGCGTTTCTTGCCTCTGGTGCGCGAAGCTCGTATCCTACACCTGCTAACAATGCACTACCACCACCGAGAGTAAAGGTTGCACTTGTCTTAAAACCTCCTGAAATAAAGTCGGCATGACGGCTCTTACCGTATGAATTATCTTGGAACAAACCATTGCGAGTAAAGCCCTTACGATACATATTATCGTAACCCAGCTTAGCTGCTACCATATAATGTACGTTACCAAAGGTTTCAGCATAGTTAGCCCAAAGTTTAGCCTTGCGCACATTAATATTATAGTCGTAACCGAAACGATCGCCCTCATATACCAGCTTACCTAAGCCCATAGTACCCATCGTGTTCAAGTCATACTGCACACGAGGATCGCTTGCTGCGTATGTACCCACTGCATAATTGTTAATATTATGGTATTGGTTAGCACCAAGCAAGTCTTCCATTGTTTGATAATGATGCCCTAAGTTTTGAGCCAACACAAAGCCAACATTCAACACTTTATTCTTGCCTAAATGGCTAGTTAAAGTGGAAGCCAAACTTGTAGTCATATTACGATCTTGACGTGCCTGCAAGTAATAGAGCGCATCTTGCCCATTAGCAGCAGCCTGTGCATTAGCAGCGTAAAGGCGATCCCATTGTATTTGGCGATTTTCCTTCACACCCCAATAAGCCACAGCACTCTTCCAATCGTCAAAAGCTTGTGCTGTAGGATAACGACTATTCGTATTATGCCATACATCAAAGAAATTGCTTGGCATATTCTTCCAATAGTCTGGTGCTGGATTTTCTGCACTGTTATAATTTAGCTTAGTACTCTTGTAAATACCATACTTTGCAAACAAACTCGTAGTAAGCTTTGTCTTTTTATTGATATTCCAATCCCATGTTAAGAGTGCAGAAGGAGCAAAGTCGTTAATCACACGACTATTACGCTTATGTCCGTTCTGATACCCCCAATAAGGATTGTATTGGTAATCATTAGCCAACCAATAAGCCTCATCGGTACTAGCACCTTGTCCAGCACGCTCAGTAGGGTTACCCCATGTAGAGAAGCTCAAAGAATGACCATTGTTCCACTTCTTCTGAACACCGAAGTAATAAGACAAAGAGTTATAGAAAGTGCCTTCTACATAACCTCTGTTTGCCCAACGATAACCTATGCTCGCAGCAACAGCCCACCCTTTAGCATTAAAGCCACTAGCATAATTGTACATAGCACGTGCGGTGTAGTTACGATTAGCAGCCGAAAGCGTAATACGATTACCAGCAGCCATTGATCCTGCACGGAAATCGTAATTGTTACTTGCTGCAATACCTGTCATCGAGAAATTGTTGTTCTCGAAAGGCAACGCAAAGTCTACATTACGAGTTTGCTGATTAATACCACCCACCATAGAGTAACGGAACTGTCCACTCTCCATATCGTTCACAGGAGTACCATTGATATAAATTTCATTGTACTTCTGATTTAAGGCACGGTACCTGAAGCGCATCGGCGAGTAAAGATAGCCTATCTGGGAAGCATATACATTACTACTAGAGTTTAGAATAATGGCATTCTCACTCATAGAATTGTCCTCGCCGAGCTGCGACTCGGAAAAGGTAAACGAAGACTCATCCATAATATTTGCCGTTTGCTCCTGCTGTGTAGTAGATTTAGTAGTAGTATTCTGAGCAAATACTGCTGTAGAACTACATAACGCAAGAACCGCTAACGTTAGCTTTTTCTGCATATTATTAATATTAATGTATGTTATATTATGTTTTGCAAAGTAACAAAATATATTTTAAACATAGCATATATTTTCGTTAAAACTTAGATATAAATGCGAGAATATCAAAATAATTACCGAAATTTGTAGCCGACATAAGGTCACAAATTAGCATTAACGACATAATATAATCGTTAAAATAGTTGTGAATATTAACTAAAATATAAAAAAATGAGGAAGCGTTGCTTAATAATTATTTGTTTATGCCTTTGTGCTATAACAACCTATGCACAAAAGAAGTTTTCTGTATACGCAGTAGGTTTTTATAACCAAGAAAACCTATTTGATTATACACACGATGAGGGCAAAAATGATTACGATTTCACCCCTAACGGTAGTTATCATTGGAACGAAATGAAATACACACATAAGCTAGCCAACATGTCGCAAGTTCTTGCAGAAATGGGTACTGATGTGCTACCAAACGTAGGGTGTGCCTTTATAGGACTAGCAGAATGTGAAAATGAACATGTAGTGAAAGACCTTGTAGCCCAACCTGCTTTGGCACAACGCAACTATCAATATGTACACATAGAAGGTCCTGACAAACGTGGTATTGATTGTGCTTTTATTTACCAGCCAAAGTTCTTTACTGTACGCAATACCAAGCTTGTACCCTACGTTTACGATTTACCAAAGGACAGCACCCGCGCTACCAGAGGTTTCCTTACTGTTAGCGGAACAATGGCAAACGAGCATGTTACCGTAATCGTATGCCACTTGCCAAGTCGTGGTGCAGGCTCTTACTATCGTGAGCTAGGTGCTAAGCAGGTAAAAGTTTTGAAAGACTCGCTGCTTCAAGAAGATCCTAACTGCAAAATCTTTGTAATGGGCGATATGAACGATGACCCAATGGATGCTTCTATGCACAAAAGTCTATCGGCTAAAGCTGAAATAGCCGAGGTAGGTTCTAACGACATGTACAATCCATGGTATAATATCCTTGCTAAGCAAGGTCATGGCACCTTACAATATCAAGGTAAGTGGAACCTATTCGATCAGATTATCCTCTCTCCTAACCTATTAAATAAGGAGGGAACTAAGGATTATACTACGCTAAAATATTGGAAAAGCCAAATATTCCGTCGCGATTACCTCTTCCAGCAAGAAGGCAAATACAAAGGAAACACAAAGCGTACCACAGCTGGTGGTGTATGGCTTGACGGCTATTCCGATCATCTTCCTGTTGTAACATATCTCGCAAAGGAGCAGAAGTAAGACTAGAAGGATAGGACTAGGACTTGACATAATTTACAAGATTAACAAGACTTTTCTAAAAAGACTAGCGATAAAGATTCTTGTAAATCTTATAAATTATGTCGAAAAAGAGAAACAAAGGATTTTGTAAGTCTTGTCTAAAAAATACTGTACATTATGTCTGAAGTAGAGATAGAAAACCATCCTTTTGAGCCTTGGCTTCCTAAACATGCCAAACTACTTATGCTAGGCACATTTCCGCCTGCGCCCAAACGCTGGTGTATGCCTTGGTATTACCCTAACTATACCAACGATATGTGGCGCATCTTTGGTATTCTCTTTCGCAACGACAAACTAGCGTTTGTAGATGAAGTCAATAAGACCTATCGCCTTGAAGCCATTAAAGAGATGCTGATAGAAGAAGGTGTAGCAATCTTTGATACCGCACAGCGCATACACCGCACCACAGGCACAGCTTCCGATAAAGATTTGAAAATCATAGAACCAGCCGATCTTGACGGAATGTTGCGTGCTTTACCAAAATGTAAAGCCGTTATAACTGCAGGTAGACTTGCCACCGACATCTTCACACGCCACTATGGCATCGATGCTAAGCACTTAAAGATGGGAGAATATACTACTTTCGAGTTTGAAGGGCGCAAGATAAGACTATACAGAGAACCGAGTAGCAGTCGTGCCTACCCTATGAAAGTAGAGAAAAAGGCGGAGTATTATGCACAAATGTTTGAGGAATTAAGCGTTGAATAAATAGCTTTTCTGTTTCTCTCTCTTTCGTACGCACTCCACTTTTCAAAGTGTCCCACATATTTATAAGATAGAAAAATCGTAACACTCTTTTTCAAATTTCAACCAATCCGTTTATGGAAAAAACAACCATTATAGGAATAGCAGGCGGAACAGGCTCTGGAAAGAGTACTGTAGTACGTAAGATAGTAGAAGCATTACCACCCGATTATGTCGCTGTAGTGCCACTCGACTCATATTACAATGACACTACAGACCTCACCGATGAGGAACGTAAAGCGATCAACTTCGATCATCCTGATGCCTTCGATTGGAAACTTCTCATCAAGCATATCAACGAATTGCGCAATGGGCATGCCTGCGAACAGCCCACATACAGCTACTTGCTTAGCAATCGTTTGCCCGAAACCATACACGTAGAGCCTAAACCCGTTATCATCGTAGAAGGTATTATGGCTCTAAGTAATAAGAAGCTCCGTGATATGATGGATCTGAAGGTATTTGTAGATTGCGACCCTGACGAGCGTCTTATCCGTAATATTGAGCGCGATACTATTGATCGTGGTCGCACGGTGTCAATGGTTGTCGATCGCTATCTTAAGGTTCTCAAACCTATGCACGAACAGTTTATCGAACCTACCAAGCGTTATGCTAACCTCATTATCCCACAGGGTGGTGAAAACGTTAAGGGAATAGCCATTCTCTGTAAATATATCGAAGGACTTACACCCTCTATATAAGAAAAGAAGGAAGATACTAACACATTCTATAATAATACATACAAAAAGGAGGTGTACGCACAGTACATCTCCTTTTTGTATGTATTATTATACGTTTTACGAACAATTTCATAACAATTAGAAAAAAAATGATGTTAATAACATCGGAAATAATACTATTATCAAACACAATTTACTAATTTAGCAGCCTATTACCGTTTTTATAACTAATAAATATTAATATGAGAAAAATTTTGAGTTACCTACTTTTCATTAGTTGCATATTAATGACAAGTTGCAGTGAAGACAACACACCAGTGCAACCCACGCTTGCACTTGCTGTTGGCGAAGTATTCCCAACCACAGCTACCGTAAATGTAACGACCACCAACACTAGCGAAGCAGCCTACCTCTGCCTACCCGCAGAAGATGCACCACCTACCAATTATGATGTGTGGCAAAAAGGAAAAGCCTTTAATCCTACCCAAATGCCAAAAATTTCGCTGTCCAATCTAAAGGTAAACAAAACCTATCGCATATATGTTGTGGTTCGTAACAGTGTGTATGCCGATATGCAAAACGTAGAATTTACTACAAAGACACAATACAACATAGAGTCGAATATGACCTATGCTAATGTTACCTATTATGGCGATGCTATGACCGATGGTAACGGCTATTATATGCTTTATCTAGGAACCGATATTGTAACCGATAAAGGTTTGCCTACAAAGGTTAACCAAGACGTGATGCACCTCTATCTAGCCTCAAAACCAAGTATAGACGGAGATGCTATTAGCCTAGCAAGTGGCACCTATACCTTAACAGAAGGCAAGGGTATATATACTGTTTATAGCCCAAGTAGCTTGTTCCAACATAGTACGGGAACAACTGCCGACGGAAAGCTAGAGGGGTATGGTGTGCGCTTTATTTCTACAATCGTGAAAGTAGAAAAAGACAATGAGGGCATTTACACCATTGAAGTAAGCGCACAAAGTGAATACGACCCTGCTCAATATATCCATGCTACATACAAAGGCAAACTTACCTACACAGACCAAGATCCTTCTCACTACAACGCACTACGCCAAGATCTTGAAGTGAAACCTACAAAGATGACAGGAAGATTTATGCCTTACAATTCTGATTTTAGTATTTATTATCTTACACTATTCAATGTTCCAGTAGATGCAAACGGATTCACTAATGGTGCTGGCGATTTGTTAAATCTCCTCCTTATTGCTAATCCTAACACCACAATGGATCTTAATAACCTAAAGAGAGAGTTTACCATAATAAGTGGAGAAAGCAGTGTAACCGACTATAAGCCAGGAAGATCTGTTGGCGGAATATATTCTAGCAACTATGGTATATGGTTACCTAATGGATCGTATTATGCACATTATGATGAAACAGGAGAAAACATAGATATTATAGGTCTATTAAATAGTGGCACGATAACTATTTCTGCTGATTCAGATAACCCTACCAACTTACACATTGTTGTTAATGCCACAACAAAGAAAGGATATAAGATTACACTCGACTATACTTGTCCTGATAACACTATCATTGATTCGACATCATCCAGTAGCAGCACTTCGGCAAAGGTTTTCTATTTCCAGGGAGACCAAATCAAGCCTATCTTTGGCGAACTACCTGCTTTTCAACTTTTTACAAAATAGTCTCACTCCTTAAAAATAAGAAAATATGAACTTTAAAAATATTATTTGGGCAATGCCCATCGCTGCTCTTTTCCTGCTTGGCAGCTGCAATGATAATGAGATAGAGCAAACATCACAACTAAACGTTGATAATAGTGAAATAAAAGCTCCACTAGAGGGTACTGTTGTAAAACTAGCCATCGAAGCAAATGTGAAATGGACACTGCGCACCAATCACAGTTGGCTTACCACCTCGGTAACACAGGGTGAAGGGTCTGATGTAGTAACCGTAACAATTCCTGAAAATCTGTATCGCAGCAACAGAACCGACTCTATCCAAATAGCATCGGTAGATGGTACAGCTGTTAAGATTATCAAGGTGGAGCAAGCCACAACGACCAAACTTACCGAAGATTATCATTACAAACTGCCAGTAGTATTTCAGATAATCTACTCTGACTCTACAAAGAACCTAGAAGATATGAGCCAAAGCTATCTCACTACAGTATTAGGCAGGGTAAACGAAATCTATGAAAAGTCGGGAGCTAACGTTGAGTTTGTACTGGCTACCGAAACTCCAAATGGAAAGAAGATGGATATTGTGGGTATCAATCGCACAAAATTGCCTATCAAAAGCATAAACACCGATGCTTTTATGGGCTATACTAAGGATGCTCCAGCAGAATATAAGAATATTCTTTGGGACCAAGACAGATATATCAATATTTGTCTTTTCGACTTTGCCGATGAAGACGTAGCAGGAATTTCGTGTTTCCCCTACACTATAGCCCCTGATACGCTAATAGGTCTTACAAAATTAAACCACTGGGTAAAGCCTAATGAACTAATACTTCCTTACTGTGTTGCACTAAACACTGCTTACTTGAAAGACTTTCCACAAACACTCACAAGAAGTAGCAACTTTGCAGAAAGCATTGCACACGAATTAGGTCATTATTTTGGACTTCGCCATGTCTTTGGAGAGGGAAAAACATCGGATGATGCTACTAAGGATACCGACTACTGTACCGATACTCCTACCTATCATCGCAAAAACTATGTAATCAATGTATCAAACTATATTAGAAAACATCCAAATCTTACAGATGCCGATCTTCCTTTCCTCCTCAAAAGAGTTGTCCCAAACACTAAGCCAAAACAAACTTTCGAGTCTACCAATGTAATGGACTATTACTTCACACGCCAGAATGAGTTTACTCCAGAGCAAGTAGCACGTATCCGTTATGTCTTACTCAACTGCCCATACGTTCCGGGTCCAAAATATTCTACAGTAAAGACACGTGCTACAAACGGCACACCAAACACAAAGGCACAGCTACGTCCACAAATTCAGATTGATCGTAGAGACTTGTAAAAACTAAACACAGCAAACTAATAGCATTTTCGGCTAAAACTTTAAAAGGTCTACCTAGTGGCGTACTACGCTTTCTATAAGCAACGCGAGTACAGTTCTAGGTAGACCTTTTCTAACCCTCCTAAAAATAATACACTAAAAAACTTATATCTACTATTTTAGACTAGTATTGCTTTTACCTGACGATATTGAGAGAGCAAATACCATAATTGGAACAGCATAAAGACAGAACGATAGTGAGCCGATATTGCATATATTTTTCAAACCACCAAAATATGCGTTACCACATCTCTACAGGTAGCAAGCAATTAAAAATCAAACATTTTACAAGTCCAAAACAAAAGGTTACCTTTTACGTCGTAAAACATAACCTTTTACTCGGTAAAAGGTTATGTTTTGCAAGGCAAAAGATAACCTTTTGTAAGTATCTGATATACAAACCATTGCAACGGCGTAAAATATACTATACTCCCTTGGGCTCATTAAGCACTTTTTTTGCAACTTCAGCTAAAGTACTAGGCACTTGCTTTCTATTTATAAAACTTTGGGCAACGTAAAGAAAAAGTATTATTTATATCGTTATATAATGTTTTCTTAGTAGTTTTTGAGCCATTGCATAAAAGTGTGTAAATACGCATTTTTGTGTAGTAACAATGTTTGTTACGCGTTTAGAAAGATCTTCAGTTAAATTCTTTTAAAGACGGCGTTAAATGTTCCCTGTTTTTTTGTTAATTATTGGGTAATTAGTATATTTGCATGCAACAAAATTTTTACTTACTATGTCTTCATTTGTTGCAGAAAAGATTATTATGGACGGATTGACCTATGATGACGTCCTATTAATCCCCGCTTATTCAGAAGTGCTTCCTAAGGAAGTACAGTTAAAAACCAAGTTTTCTCGTAATATCGAACTGAATGTTCCCTTCGTAACAGCAGCTATGGACACTGTTACTGAAAGTGCTATGGCTATTGCTATTGCACGCGAAGGAGGCATCGGTGTTATTCACAAGAATATGTCGATAGAGGAACAAGCACGCCAAGTGGCAATCGTAAAACGAGCGGAGAATGGTATGATTTATGATCCTGTTACTATTCGTCGTGGTAGTATGGTAAGAGATGCTTTGGCAATGATGGCAGAATATCACATTGGAGGTATTCCTGTGGTAGATGATGACAACCATTTGGTGGGTATTGTTACCAATCGCGACTTACGTTTTGAACGTCGTTTGGATAAGAGTATTGATGAGGTGATGACTAGTGAGAACCTTGTTACAACTCATCAAAAGACCAACTTGGCTGAAGCTGCCGATATTTTGCAGGAAAATAAGATAGAGAAGCTCCCCGTAGTAGATAATAATAATCATCTTGTGGGCTTGATTACCTATAAAGATATTACCAAAGCTAAGGATAAACCTATGGCTTGCAAGGACGAGAAAGGTAGGTTGCGTGTGGCTGCTGGTGTAGGCGTTACGGTTGACACAATGGAACGTGCGCAAGCGTTGGTCGATGCTGGTGTCGATGCCATTGTTATAGATACTGCTCATGGACATTCTCAAGGCGTTATTGGTAAGCTTCGCGATGTAAAGACCGCCTTCCCTAATCTTGATGTAGTAGTAGGAAATATAGCCACTGGCGATGCTGCTAAGTTCTTAATAGAGAATGGTGCCGATGCTGTTAAGGTGGGTATAGGACCAGGTTCTATATGTACTACACGCGTGGTTGCTGGTGTGGGTGTGCCACAGTTGAGTGCCATCTATGATGTATATTCAGCTTTGAAAAACACCGATGTGCCATTGATCGCTGATGGAGGTTTGCGCTATTCTGGTGATGTTGTCAAGGCATTGGCGGCAGGTGGTAGTTCGGTTATGATCGGATCATTGGTAGCAGGTACGGAAGAAAGTCCCGGCGATACCATAATCTTCAATGGTCGTAAGTTTAAGAGCTATCGTGGTATGGGATCTTTGGAAGCAATGGAGCAGAAGAATGGTTCACGCGATCGTTATTTTCAAGGCGATGTTAATGATGTGAAGAAACTTGTACCAGAGGGTATTGCGGGTAGAGTGCCTTACAAAGGCACAGTGCAAGAAGTGGTTTATCAGCTCGTTGGTGGACTTCGTTCGGGTATGGGTTACTGCGGTTCGGCATCTATAGAGAAACTTCACGAAGCTAAGTTTACACGCATTACCAATGCTGGTGTGCTAGAGAGCCACCCTCATGATATTTCCATTACCAGTGAGGCTCCAAACTACTCTCGCCACGAATAATAAGATTAATAAAATTAAAAAATAAGTTATATCCCTCTCTTCTATGTGAAAATTAGGAGAGAGGGATCGTTGTTTTTTGTGAGTTATGGTATTTTATCCTTATCTTTGTACTCTGATATTAAGTACGTATGAAAATAAAGATGTTACTCCTTCTCTCAATGATAGGATTGCAAGCTATAGCTCAAACAGATTCTATTGTTATGACGATTAACGGCAAAGCTGTTACGCGTTCGGAGTTTGAGTATGCTTATCAAAAAAATAATAAGAATGGTCGGCATATTAAAATAGCCAACTTTGCTAAACAATATGCACTTTATAAGCAGAAAGTAGCAGCCGCCGAAGAGGCACGGCTAGACAAGACTGCTTCATTTAATGAGCAAGTAGAATCTTTGCTTTCTCCAACTGTTGCGCCTGTTTCCATACCTACTGTTAGCACCCCCTCGGCTAGTCTTGAGCAAGATGCTCGCCGTTTGTATAACGAGGAGCGGAGAGAGGTGGAAGGCAACGGTGGCTTAGTGAGTTATGGCGAGATATTGATCCGCATAAACCAGCATGCTACAGCGTATGAAGAAGACAAGGCACGTGTGTTAGCCGACTCGGTTTATCGTGCGCTACAAGGTGGTGCCGACTTTGCAACGCTTGCCAAGAAGTATTCACAAACCAAAGGAGGACGCGTGTTTGCAGTAGTGGGAAGAAATGAAGTTTTAGAGGAAGTGGAGAAAGCTCTCTTCTCTATGCAGGCAGGCGAGCTGCGTGCTCCAGTGACTTCTCCTTTTGGCTTTCATATATTAAAGGTGTATGCTCGTGAGCAATATCCAGCTTATGAGGTGGTGCGTCCACGATTGATCAAACAGCTAGAAATGGCAAACTTGCGCCAGCAGATTATCCGTCAGCAGCAAGGTCAGTCTGTGAATACTGTCGTTTTAGCACCTAGTTTAGATACAAAAGGAGCAACGGCTGTTGATGAAAACCTAAAACGAGAGGTATGCGATGGATTATTAGTAACTGCTATTACCCATCAAAAATTGGGAATTTTAGCTAATAACAGGTCAGAACTCGAACGCTATTTTCGTAAACATAGGAAAGAATATCGAGGAGTTTTGAATGGCAAAAGCGATGTGCCAAAATCGGTTGATGAGGTGCTTCCGCTCGTGGAAAACGATTATCAGCAGTCGCTCGAAAAAGGTTGGGAAAAAGAATTAAAAAGAAAATATAAAGTAGTTGTCAATAAGAAAGTGTTGTCGGCTATCAATCATAAGTAAGTTATTTAAAATAGATGAAGATAAATAAAGCAAAGACAGGTATGTTGCTTTTTGGGGCAGCACTATCCGTAATGGGCATTCAGGCTGGCGCTTTCAGCGCAAAGAAGAGTCCTTTATCGTTGAGCGATACCACCAAAGTGGATACTGCTAAGCAAGTAGCAGACACTTATGTTAGTGGTAAAAACACTATTGATGAAGTTATTTGGGTGGTAGGCGATGAACCTATCCTGCTATCGGAAGTAGAGATCACCAAGTTGCAAGGTGAAGCAGAGGGAATGAAATGGGATGGCGATCCTGAATATCTTGTGCCAGAGCAAATAGCTGTTCAGAAACTTTTCCTTCATCAGGCAGCTTTGGATAGTATCAGTGTTTCCGAAAGCGAGATTGCTCAAGGTGTAGAACAACAGATAAACTATTGGATCTCATTGCCACAGATAGGATCTAAAGAGAAGTTAGAGGAATATCAGCGTAAGAGTGTTGCACAAATTCGTCAGGATTTGCACGACGATTACAAGAACAGACAGCTTGTTCAGAAGATGCAAGAGCAGTTGGTTTCCGACTTAAAAGTATCGCCTGCTGAAGTGAGAGCGTATTTTAAGAAGTTGCCTGCCGATAGTATTCCTACTATTCCAACCCGTGTAGAAGTGGAAATATTAACCCAAACTCCTAAAATAGAGAAAGAAGAAGTAAGCAGAATAAAAAACCAATTACGCGATTATACCGATCGTGTGAACAAGGGAGAAACTTCTTTTGAAACATTGGCACGCCTTTATTCTGAAGATCCTGGGTCGGCTCGACAAGGTGGTGAGCTAGGATTCATTGGTCGTGCAGCACTTGATCCTGCTTTTGCTGGTGCCGCTTTCAACCTTACAGATCCAAAGAAACTATCTAAGATCGTAGAGAGCGAGTTTGGTTATCACATCATTCAGCTCATTGATAAGCGGGGTGATAAGATTAATGTGCGCCATATCTTGTTAAAACCAAAGGTTTCGCAAGCTTCTATTGATGCTGCAAAAGCACGTCTCGACTCTATTGGAAATGATATTCGTGCAAAGAAGTTTACCTTTGAAGCGGCAGCGGCTTACGTTTCAGATGATAAAGACACGAAGAATAGTCAGGGCTTGATGGTTAACTCTACAGCAAGTTCGCGCACCTCACGCTTCCGCATGCAAGACCTTCCTACAGAGGTAGCACGTGTGGTCGACACGATGAAAGTAGATGAAATCTCTGCACCGTTCACTATGGTTAATGCTCGGGGCAAGGTGGTTTGTGCTATTGTAAAGCTAAAATCGCGTACACCAGAGCATCGCGCATCTATCACAGAAGATTTCCAAGAGATGAAAGATATTGTGTTAGCAGAGCGACGTAAGGAAGTTATTCACGATTGGGTGGTGAAGAAAATAAAAGATACTTATGTGAGAATGTTGCCTAAATATCGAAATGGCAAGTATCAATATGAAGGTTGGGTTAGATGATTTTAAATCGTTTATATAAAGCAATAATTGGGCATAGAATTATTATAATGATGGTTCTATGCCTTTTTGGGACTTGTGTGGCTGGGCGGTTACATGCACAAACAAAAGATAAGTCGAAGGGAGCTAAGGTTTATTTGGATCGTGCTGATATTTTACGTCATCATCAGAACGATTTACCCGATGTACAAGTGGCAAAAGGTAACGTTATGATGCGTTATAAAGGTTCTACGCTTCGATGTGATAGTGCTTATTTAAATAATGTACAAAATAGCTTCTCTGCATTTGGAAACGTTCATATAACGCGTCCAGATGGCGTGATAATGGATAGTCAGCGTGCTTATTACGAAGGGTATAGTCAGATGATGCGGGCACGTGGTGCAGTGGTGTTACGTGCACCCGGACGATCTCTTCGTTGTGATAGTTTGGACTATAATATGACCTCAAAGGTTGCCAACTATTTTGGTGGGCGTGGCACTTTAGTATATGGTAATACCACGATAATAGCCGATCAGGGCGATTATAATACAGAGACGAAAGATGCCAACTTTTCTGGTAATGTAGTGATGCGCACCCCAAAATATAAAATCAACACCCCTACAGCTCAGGGTAATATGGAAACAGGTGAGTTGCATGTTATGGGACCATCCGTTATTCGTACAGCAAAAGGTGAGGTGGTGCATACCAATGACGGTACTTATAATAGTAAGTCGGACGATATGACACTTAACGGTCGCTCTACAATTACTTCTCCTCAACGCGATGTGGAAGGCGACTATATTACTTATAATAGTAGTACGGGCGATGCTACGGGACATGGAAAGGTGAAGATTGTAGATAAGGTGAACAAGCGCATCATAACAGGTGAGGATGTTATCTATAATGCAAAAACTGGCTATAGCGAAGGTCAGGGTAATGTGAAAGTTATAGATAATCGAGAGCAACGTACTATAACAGGCGATGCTGTGATATACAATTCCAAGACAGGACATAGCGAAGGACATGGAAATGTGAAGATTGTTGATGATAAAAAACAACGTGTCATCACGGGGCGCGACCTTATTTATAACGATAAGACACATGAAGGTGAGGGACGAGGCAATGTTTATTTCATTGATCATAAGGCAAAACATGCTTTTAAAGGCGATTATGTACACTATACCGACTCTGCTGCCATTGCTTTTGGAGGCACTCCTGGTGCAGAGGCAATGGATTTTTCACAGAGCAAGGATACGCTTCATGTACATGCCGACACCATCAGCATGAAAGGTTTCAATATGAATACTCCACAGATGTATCGAAAGATATATGGCGTGAATAATGTTCGTGCTTATCGCACAGATATTCAGGCTGTGTGTGGTTTCTTAGTTTCAAATACGAAAGACTCTACGATAACGCTCTATGATTATCCTATTGTGTGGAACGGTTCACGACAGTTGGTGGGCGACTCTATTCGTGCTTATATGAACGACTCTACAGTGAGAGAAGCTTATGTCTTTGGAAATGCCTTTTCCATAGAGCAGTTGCACGATAAAGTTCATTATAACCAATTGTCCTCAAAAACGATGCATGCCTTCTTTACCGATGGCAAAGTGCGTCGTGTAGATGCAATAGATAATGTGCTTGCAATTTACTATTACACGGAAAAGAATGACACTACACTTATGGGACACAACTATACTGAGACTGATACGTTGCGTATGTTTATGGATAAACGACGACAATTGGAGAAAATATGGTTGTCAAAGTCGACAGGCACCTTGAGCCCGATGACACAAATCCCCCCTGAACGACTGAAACTTCCTCATTTTGAATGGTTTGAGGAGGTACGTCCTAAGGATAAAAAGGATATTTTTCGTAGAGCAGAGCGTAAGTCGGCTACCACTGTGCGCAATGCTCAAGTGGCTCCACCTCCTATGCAGCGCATAGAAGGAGGAAAATAGGTAAGGAGAAAAATGGATGGCTTTGTTTTTCAATCAAAAACCTCGCAGCTTTCATCATGAATACATTTACGTAGATGAACGTAAAGAATTTCTTGAAAAGTTGAAGGTTAAATATGATAAGAAAAAAACTAGACTTGATACGAATACCGCAAGTCTTGATAAGGACTTGCCTAGCTTTGAGTCGTCAAATAGTTATCAAGAGGAGATGGCTGAACGTGTAAGAGAGAATTTTCGCACGGGTAATCATCACCTAAAGTCCACCCATTTTCTTCGTATAATGCCTATGGGTATGATGGCTTTGTTACTCATCGTATTGTTACTGTCTATTTATTTTTGTTTTTCATAGAGTTTTTTGCATGAGCGATATAATACAATTATTACCCGATAGTGTTGCTAATCAGATAGCAGCAGGTGAAGTTATTCAGCGTCCCGCTTCTGTTATTAAAGAGTTGGTAGAGAACTCTGTTGACGCTGGAGCTACAATTATCAAAGTACTAGTAGTTGATGCTGGACGAACATCTATACAAGTTGTAGATAATGGTAAGGGTATGTCAGAAATTGATGCTCGGCTCTCCTTTGAACGCCATGCCACCTCTAAGATTCGTAAAGCTGATGATCTTTTCTCGCTTCATACAATGGGGTTTCGTGGAGAGGCTCTCGCTTCTATTGCAGCTGTGGCTCAAGTAGAGTTGAAAACACGCATAGAGGGCGATGAGTTAGGTTGCCACTTGTCTATTTCTGGTGGTAGTTTTGTGGGACAAGAGCCTTGTCAGTGTGCAGTAGGGAGCAATTTCTTAATAGAAAATTTGTTCTTTAACGTACCTGCCAGAAGAAAGTTTTTGAAGTCGAATACTACCGAACTCAATAATATCATCACTGCTTTTCAACGCATAGCTCTAGTATATCCTTCGATTACTTTTACCTTGCACAGCAATGATACAGAGATGTTCAACCTCCACGCATGTAGCTTTAAACAGCGCATTGTGGAGATCTTCGGTAAGCGTTTAAGCCATGAACTATTGCCGGTAGAGGTGGAAACAACGCTCTGCAATATTCATGGTTTCGTCGGAAAGCCAGAGTCGTCTAAAAAAAAGGGGGCGCACCAATATCTTTTTGTGAACGATCGTTATATGAAACATCCTTATTTTCATAAAGCTATTATGTCGGCGTATGAACGATTGATACCACAAGGCGAGCAAGTTTCGTATTTTATCTATTTTAATGTGCCAGCCGAGGATATTGATGTAAATATCCATCCCACAAAGACAGAGATAAAATTTGAGAACGAACAAGCTATTTGGCAGATCCTAATGGCGGCTGTTCGCGATGCTATAGGTAAGTTCCACGATGTGTCTGCGATAGACTTTGATACAGAAGGGCGTCCCGATATTCCTGTTTTCGATCCTGAAAATGAGGCTTCTGCGCCAAAAATGGACTTTAATCCTAACTTCAATCCCTTTAAAGAAAGTAGCTTCTTGGAGGGAGGAAGCCAATCTTCTAATACGACTTTTGCGGCAACTCAAGGAAATACCTCTAGTAAAAGTTATACTTCTAGGGCTGATTTTTCTAAAGTAAGTTCTGATAATTGGGAGGAACTTTATGCAGGATCATTGTTAGCGAATGATAAAAACGAAGAAGGGGAAGCGTGTCTTTTGCCTAGTTTAGGTTTTAAGCATGAAGATGAAGGGGTGCTTATTGCTTCTAAAATGTCGGACGAAGCGGCAGCTATTATTGAAGAAAAATCGCCTTCGCACTATCAATATAAGGGACGATATATCATGACTGCTGTAAAATCGGGTTTGATGATGATCGACCAACATCGTGCCCACGTGCGCATATTGTATGAGCAATATCTCAAGCAGTTTGCCGAACACAAAGGACATACGCAAAAGGTGTTGTTCCCTGAGGTGGTACATCTCACGGCAACTGAACTCACAGTGCTAGAGAAAATATCAATCGAAATGCAAGAAATAGGTTTTCAACTCGATGATCTTGGTGGTGGAAGCTTTGCTATTAATGGTGTGCCTGCAGGACTAGAAGGCTTGAATATTATTAATCTTGTGCAAGAAATGATCAGTACTGCGCACGAAAAAGGGGTAAGTGTAAAAGAAGATATTAATAAATCGTTGGCCACAAGCTTGGCACACAATGCAGCTATTCCTGCAGGTCAAGTGCTTAGCAATCAGGAAATGGAAGCCCTTATTAACGATCTCTTTGCTTGTGAAAATGTCAACTATACGCCCTCTGGTAAAGTAATTATAGCCGTATTAAAGCAGCAGGATATAGAAAGTAGGTTTTAGGAAAGAATAAAGGAAAGTGCATTATTACTTCGAAGAAGCTAACTTTTTTAATTAAAAATTTGGCAATATCATCTTTTCTCCCTATCTTTGCACTCGCTTTTCAGATGTTTCGGGCGTTTAGCTCAGTTGGTTTAGAGCATCTGCCTTACAAGCAGAGGGTCGGCGGTTCGAATCCGTCAACGCCCACTTCAAAAGAAAGTCAAAAGCTGTAATATCTGAAAAGTTCCCTTTCGGGCGTTTAGCTCAGTTGGTTTAGAGCATCTGCCTTACAAGCAGAGGGTCGGCGGTTCGAATCCATCAACGCCCACATAAGACGAGTCTTGCAACATTGTTGCTAGGCTTTTTTTTGTTTTATTCATTAAAAGTAAATATTAAATGGCACATGGACACGACGTTCTCCATATGATGGAGGGCAATCAATATGAAAGTAAGGAACAGTTGGTTAAGGCTGTTGAAGAAAAGTTTGGCACGGACGAGCGTTTTCATACTTGCTCTGCAGAAGGTATGACTGCTGCTGAAATTGTAGATTTTCTTGCAAAGAAGGGTAAGTTCTTGTTTGCTAATGATCATGCTTTCACAGTAGATACTACTAAGATCTGCAATCATTAAGCACTTCTGTTGTTAGTGTTTAAGATACACTATCAATGATATTCCTACAGCATATAAATTGAGATTATCTCTTTTTATATGCTGTTTTTATTATCTCTATCTGTTTTATCCGTAATAGCATATAGCTCACTTTTCTTGCTATTTTGTCTTTCTTTTATTTTAGCTGTTGTTACATTTTAGTGAAGAATGGCTGTTTTAATGTTAAAATAGCAAAACTAAAATGTATATATGTGATACTTTGTTTTTTTTGGCTGCAAAAATATTAAAAAAAATAAACATGAAAAAGTTTTAGGTATTAATAATTTGAGTAATTTTGATATGTATTATATATTTGCACCCTAAACTAGTAACTAGAGATTTTTACCCTAACAAGTGAACATAAAAAAGGGGCTTTCTCTATAAAGTTATAAGGTGATGTTGGTCTTACGATAGTATGCCTTAAATGAAAGGATAAAGAGTTGCTTACCTCTAGTCGTATACTCGCTATAACTCGGTTGTTTGTTTAATCGAAGTAATTATATCCTTTTCAGTAATAAATATATGGCAGTAATGATGAACTACTGAAGTAGTATTCCGAACTCTCTAGATATTTTTAAATACAATATAATTATCTAAATTATTATGAATTATGAAAAAAACAATCATTCCTCTAATGTCAGCAGCGATGCTATTAGGAATAAGTAGCTGTTCAAATGTTGACGAACCTGCAATGATCCAGCAACAAGAAGGGCGAATTACAGATCCTCAAGCTATTAAGGATTACCTTTCTCGTTTAGTAAAGCCCGGAGAAGGCGGCCCTGCCACTCGTGCAGCTATAGGAAGTCCTACAGAAGGATTAAGCACAGAGCAGATACCGGGTGTAGAAAACGGAGTACCAGGTTATTGGGTTATAAACAAAAAACATTACAAGGCTTCCCACGCATGGGACGAAACAATCGTATTAGACCCTAAGGCTGAAATCTTATACCCAGGATGTGTGCTTAGAGGTAAGTCTATTGAAGATGGAACCTATGCTCCAATTACAGACGCCGAAGTGGGTGAGATTACTTTCTCTATTAGTCAGGTGCTAGAGAAAGGCGAAGATCCTGCGGCTATTCGTCATACACTTTTTAACCCTCGTATGAGCGATTATCGTACAGTCTTTAATGAGTGGGCGCGTCTCAATTTTAAGAAAGGTGCGGTTACATCTATGCAAAGTCTTGAAACTGTTACCTCAGAGAAAGAAGCTATGGCCAAGCTTGGTGCTACTTTCAAGAGCGAACAAGTGGATGTAGGTGCTAATTTAGGTTTTGATTTTAATAGAAACGAAAACCATATTTTGGCAAAATTTATCCAAAAACAATACACGGTTACTACTGATTTCCCACGCACTCCTACGATTTTTACTGCGGTTAATCCATATATCCTTGAAAATTATCAACCTGTTTATGTAAGTAATATTACGTATGGTCGTATGGTGTTGATGACTATTGATACTAAGCACAGTGTTGATGAAGTAAGAGCAGCACTCAACTTTGCCGTGAAAGCCATTGACTTGAATATTGAGTTAGAGCAGCAATATCGTAAAGTGCTTGATGATAGTAAAGTACATGTTACTATTATCGGTGGCAATCATACATCTCAGGCAATGCCTTTGATAGATGGTTTAGTAGGCTTTAAGGAGTTTATGAAGGTAGATCCTCAAGTACAAGATCTTACCCCTATTAGCTTCTCACTTCGTTATGCTGCTGATAACGCTATCTGTAAGGTTATGAACAATAATGAATATGATGTAGTTTCTAAGACTTTTGTTCCAGAATTTAAAGAGATGCGTATCGAAATAGCATTGTCTGGACTAAAAGGTACAGAGGGCAATCGTCTTCGCGAAGTTGGTAAGGAGTTTGAAATGTATGGTACAGCATGGGCATCATACAATGGAAATAAGCTTAACGACATCTTTAATATAGGTCGTCATAACTATTATAATGTTGCAAAGGGAACTAACTTTACAGCCATAGATGGTCAGAGAGCAGAGGTTATTATTAAGAAGCCTGCTAGTGAAAACTTTGCCGATTTTATGAATAGCCGTGTCCGCATTTATACACATATGCGCGATTATGATGCTCGTATTATAGCTAAGAATGATAAAGACTATAGCGAAACTTATCAAGAGTATTCTATCTCTGATCTTCTTGCTAAGTATAAAGGTGGTGAGCCACACTTCGTTGTTTCTAGCTATGGAAGAGGAGTAAAGGTAGATACACAGTTTACTATTAGTAATATATATTTTAAATAATTGCCCTATGTGTAATTAAAAATATAAGATTATGTATAATTTAAGATCTTTTTTAAGAAGCTGTCTTGCGGTATTGCTAGGCTTATTTTTCTTTGCTTCTTGTGCTGATGATGTGCATCAAAGCACATCAGAACCTAAATCGGATCTGTATATTACTTCTGATGAAGCAATAGAAATAGCGAAGAAGTTTGTAGAAAACAATGGAGAACAAAGCACAGTAACACGTGCAGCTGCAGGAGGACAATTTAAAGTAGTGTATACCGATCTTCCTGGACAGACACGTGCCTCTGCTACTCAGCACCCATCCTATTATGTTGTAAACCTAGATTCTACTAGCTTTGTAGTCGTATCAGGGTCGAAAGTTACAACCCCTGTTTTGGGTTTCTCCTTTAATACCGCTTTTACGCCACAAGCCATTCCTGATGGGGTTGGCTTTATGTTGGGCGATTTGGCTAATCAAGTGAAGTATTATAACAAAACTTTAAAGCCAACATCGGCAACAGAGCAAATGCGCGAAAAGGATTTGCAGCCGATAGCTGTAACACGTGCTAGTGGTGGTGCGCAGATAGAACCTATCTTGGGTGACATTCATTGGAATCAGCAACCTTACTACAATACGTATTGCCCAAGAAACTGTCCTGTAGGTTGTGTTGCTACTGCTACAGCACAGATTATGCGCCATTATAAGTATCCAAAGAGTGGTCAAGGAAAGCATGGATACAACTCGTATTATGGATATCTATCGTTTGACTATAATTATCAAATTAATTGGGATAATATGCCAGAGGGTAGATTGACTTATTATAATGATGATGTTGCAAAATTCTGCTATGGAGTTGCTGTGGCACTAGATATGGGCTTCTCGCCTAATGGTAGCGGTACGTGGCAGTATTATGTTCCTAATGTATTGAAGAAGTATTACAAATATCCTTCAAATGTTACTAATGCCAATCGAGACAACTATACGGCAGCACAGTGGGAAGCTTTAGTTTTACGTGAGCTACGTGCAGGACGTCCAGTTCAGTATTGCGGTGGTGGCACAGGAGGAGCACACTCTTTTGTTTGTGATGGCTATTGGGGCAGCAGTTATTTCCATTTTAATTGGGGTTGGGGAGGTATGTCCGACAACTATTTTAGGCTTAATGCTCTTAATCCTGGTTCGCTTGGAACAGGCGGAGGAACAGGTGGTGGATTTAATTGGAACCAATCTATCGTCATCAACTTTGCTCCTCCAGGAGGCGTTACTCCAGAGCCTACCCCTGACCCCGCGCCTACTCCCGCACCCGGAGGGTATGAAAAAGCATGGGGCGAAAGTGGGCATACCACTTATATCAAGAATATATCGCTTGGAAGTCAGAGCCGCACATCAGGAAGTAGCAGCCAAGGCTATACTTATAACGGAACTAATCCATTCAAAGTATATGCTGGCGAAAAGTATTTGCTATCCTTAACACCCGGATTTACCAATGGCATATATGCAGAATATTGGACTGCTTACATTGATTATAACTGTAACCGAAAGTTTGATGATGGCGAGTTAGTAGCTTATGGTAGAACAACCAGCACTAGCCCTTACCAGCAATATATTACTATTCCTACTACCGCTTGTACCAATAAGTCGCGTCTTCGCGTTTGTATGAGTTGGGAAGGCTATGCGGCTGCAACAGGAAAGTTTGGGTATGGTGAAGTAGAGGATTACGATATTTATGTAGTTGAGAAGCAAAATCCAACTCCTACGCCAACCCCACAACCTACTCCTAACCCTAATCCAAAGCCTACTCCTAACCCTACCCCAACCCCAACACCTACAGATTATTGCAAGAGTGGATCTATCTATCCACAAGAGGCATATATTCGTAGTGTTCAATTAGGTAGTATGGTAAACTTAACAGGTGCTTCTTCTTACACCAATTATTATAACCGTAAGGTGGCTTCTGGTTATGCTGGTTATAGCTTTCGTTATACACTGAGTGGCGTTGATAATTCATGTGAGGATTTGTATTGGAGAATATGGATTGATGCCAATAATGATAAAGAATTTGACAACTCAGAACTTGTTTTTGAAAAAGTCGATAAGATGTCTATTTATGGCTACTTTAAGCTTCCAAGCAACTTAACACGACGTAAATATTATCGCGTTCGTGTATCGATGAAAAAGGGAGGATATGCCGATCCTTGTGAACGCTTCAACTATGGTGAAGTAGAAGATTACAGTCTATATATTTATTAAAATAGCTGGGATAGAATAATGATAATATAAGTCCTGTATAGCGATTTTTGCGCTATACAGGGCTTATTTTGTTGCGAAAAAACTTAACATAGAAAAGAAAGATAACCTTTTACAAATCAATCGCTTTTCTATAGCTCCGCACTAAGCTCTTCAATGGTTTTTCTAAGGAAATGACGAGGGGCTGGTTCGTCAATATCGGTATAACCAATAGGGAATACAGCGGTAAGCGTATAGCTGGTCAGCTCGGGGAAAACTTCCTTTACCTTAGGGGCATCAAACGATCCCACCCATACTGTTCTCAAGCCCACTTCGTGAACAGCCAGCAGAAGTTGTCCCCCTACAATACCAGCATCTATATCGGCATAATTATGTCCATCGTAACGGCGCACCCATGCTGCCCTTTCGTCTTCCGCTAAGATAATATACACGGGAGCCACAAAACGGATGTTACCTGCTTCGATTAGCTTTTGCCTCTTAGCCTCATCTCTCACAACAAAGAATTTCAGCGGTTGATAATTTACGGCTGTAGGTGCTAGTGCGGTAAGCTTCAACACATCCGTTATGAGTGCTTCGTCCACTGGTTTATCATTGAAAATACGGCACGAATAACGTTCTGCCGATAATAGTTTAAAGTCCATAAGTATAATTTTTAATAGTAAAAAAACTTCTTTCGAGAGCAAAGATACAGAGAAAAGTACGAATGAAAATAGCCCAAACCGTGATAAATGGTTAAGCACTATATATTTTGCACACAAAGAAAAGATAGAGAGCTGCAAAGAAAATGACAGAAACTATAGCTTTCCTTTACAATATACTGTCTCTTCCAACGCTACCCACCCAGCACTCTTTATTTCTCTTAAGAACAGTTGGGCGCAGATTTCGGCATCATCGCCTGCACGGTGATGCGTGTCGTATGGTAGATACCTGCCTCGCAAATGGAAGCACGCTTACCTGTAGCTGTTTCAAAGTCGATGGCTATAAAATTTATATCGTTCATTTTGTCTATTCGTTAGATTAAGATTTACCCATACTACATAAATGTATGAATAGGAAGGACTACAAAATATAAGGCAAACAAAAAGGGGGAAACTCCTAAATCTTACGACTTTAAAAGTTACCCCCCTTATATTTTTAGCCTTCCACTTTGATAAAATAAGTTTGCTTTTAATTTGCCATCTCCGACAAGAATTTGATACGTGCCAAGCGTATTTCATCTTCAGAGAAGCTACCGTCTAGCTCGTCCATAGCGTCATCAATACTATCAGATTTGCTATCCATAAAGTAATCATAAATATCATCTATCTGATCGTCATCAAACACCTCATCTATTTCATAGTCTATATTGAGTTTTGTACCACTATATACTATCTCTTCGATCTTTGCCAAAAGTGCTTCGTATGATAAGCTTTCACTAGAAGCAATATCATGGAGCGGAATTTTTCGGTCTATACTTTGGATAATCTTCACCTTTTGCATCGACTTCTTAGCTACCGTACGCACACGAAGCTCTTCAGGACGCTCTATCTCATTTTCCTCACAATACTTACTAATTAAGGTATAAAATTCCTTTCCATAACGTTTAGCCTTACCAGCACCCACCCCTTGGATATTCTGAAGCTCTTGCTCGTTAATGGGATACATCATTGCCATTTGCTCTAACGATACGTCTTGGAACACCACATAAGGAGGAACATCGTGCTTATGTGCCACCGTTTTACGCAAAGCCTTTAGCAAAGAGAAAAGCTCAGGATCGAGTACCGCCCCACCACCGTAAGTCTCGGCATCATTCGGTTCGTCCTTAAATTCGGCATCAAGGACGATCATAAACGACTCTGGCGACTTGATAAAGCGTTCGCCTTTGGCTGTGAGCTTCAAAATACCATAGTTTTCTACGCTCTTTTTTATATAACCCAACAGCAATGCTTGGCGTACTACAGGATTCCACATCTTAACATCTACCTTCTCACCTGCACCAAAAAACGCTAGTTCGTCATGTTTATGGTCGCGAAGATCGTCAGTAGCTCTGCCCTTTACAAAGTCGATGACATACTCTTGACGGAAATTTTCCTTTAATTCTTTAATGGCTTCTAGCACAATTTTTAAAGGTTCTTTCGCCTCAATGAGTGTTTTGGGGTGGCGACAATTATCACACATACCACAGTTTTCCTTAGGATATTCCTCACCAAAATAATGAAGCAATAATTTACGACGACACACCGACGACTCTGCGTATGCCTCCGTCTCTTGCAACAACTGACGACCAATATCTTGTTCGGCAATGGGCTTGCCTTCCATAAACTTCTCTAGTTTCTTGAGGTCGTTGCGAGAATAGAATACAAGACAAATGCCCTCTTCGCCATCGCGCCCTGCTCGTCCCGTTTCTTGATAGTAGCCCTCTAGGCTTTTAGGAATATCGTAATGGATCACAAAACGCACATCAGGCTTATCGATACCCATCCCAAAGGCTATGGTAGCCACAATAACATCAATATCTTCCATTAGAAATTGATCCTGTGTTTTGGAACGTACTTCCGAGTCAAGTCCTGCATGGTATGGGGCTGCCTTTATATCGTTAGCCAGCAATACGGCAGCAAGTTCTTCCACTTTCTTGCGCGATAGGCAATAGATAATACCACTCTTGCCTGTATGCTGTTTAATAAAACGGATGATTTGTTTATTGGTATCGTCCTCACTCTTTTTAGGACGTACTTCATAATAAAGGTTTGGACGATTGAAAGAACTTCTAAACTCGGCGCAACCTTCTATGCCCAAACTGCGTACAATATCCGTACGCACCTTAGCAGTGGCTGTTGCGGTTAGGGCTATGATAGGTGCTCTTCCTATCACTTCGATAGCATTGCGGATTTTACGATACTCTGGTCGGAAGTCGTGTCCCCATTCAGAGATACAATGAGCCTCATCAATAGCATAAAAACTTACCTTGACAGTTTTTAAAAATTCTATGTTATCTTCTTTATTTAACGACTCGGGAGCAACATACAACAATTTTGTTTTACCCTCACGAATATCGGTTCTTACTTTGTCAACCTCAGCTTTTTTAAGCGAAGAATTCAAGTAATGAGCTACACCATCTCCTTCACTTATACCATTGATAACATCCACTTGGTTCTTCATCAGTGCTATAAGTGGCGACACCACCACTGCAGTGCCTTCCATGATGAGCGATGGAAGCTGATAACATAGACTCTTACCTCCACCTGTAGGCATAAGAACAAAAGCATCATATCCCGCTAAAAGATGACGTATAATTGCTTCTTGCTCGCCTTTGAAGTTGTCGAAACCAAAGTAATGTTTCAGATTATCAATAAGATTTACCTCTTTAGTCATGTGAATAGAATCAGTGTTAGTGCTATCGTATTATTTGGTATTGCGATGTAAATAATAAATATCTAGGAATGGGAATAATACCCATTCACTAGATGTTCTTTATCTCAAAATTATTCTGCCGTCATCTTTTGAAGATGCGACTTATCGAGTTGTGCAACGGCATAGTCCTTGGTTACCTCAAAGCTAGTAAGCTTTTGTGAAGGAATTTCAAACATAGCGTCCATCATTACCGATTCCACGATAGAGCGTAAACCACGTGCTCCGAGTTTATACTCTACAGCTTTATCTACAATATAATCGAGTGCTTCTTCTGTGAAACTTAGTTTGATACCATCCATCGCAAAGAGTTTGATGTATTGCTTCACAATAGAGTTCTTAGGCTGCACCAATATTCGGCGCAAAGCCTCTTTATCTAACGGATTAAGATAAGTAAGAACTGGCAAACGACCGATGATTTCAGGGATCAAACCAAACGACTTTAAGTCTTGTGGTAACACATACTTCATCAAGTCTTTTTTATCAATCTTAGCCACATTTTGTACAGAGTTATATCCTACAACGTGTGTGTTCAATCGCTGAGCAATCTTGCGTTCGATACCATCGAAAGCACCTCCACAAATGAAAAGGATATTTTTTGTATCCACGTGGATATAGTCTTGGTCAGGATGTTTACGACCGCCCTTTGGTGGAACGTTGACCATCGTACCTTCGAGCAATTTTAACATACCCTGCTGAACCCCCTCACCACTTACATCACGCGTAATACTTGGGTTATCGCTCTTACGGGCTATCTTATCAATTTCGTCAATGAAAACGATGCCACGCTCGGCAGCAGCCACATTATAATCAGCTACTTGGAGCAAACGAGAGAGAATACTCTCTACATCTTCGCCCACATAACCAGCCTCTGTAAACACGGTAGCGTCAACAATGGTGAAAGGAACATCGAGCAATTTAGCTATGGTGCGTGCAAGGAGGGTTTTTCCCGTACCTGTCGATCCCACCATAATAATATTACTCTTCTCTATCTCTACGCCATCATTGCCTTTCTCTTGCTGCAAACGTTTATAATGATTATACACCGAAACCGACAAATAGCGTTTTGCTTCATCTTGTCCAATGATGTATTCATCGAGATATTGCTTTATTTCTTGTGGCTTTGGCACTTCCTTTAATTGGAACTTTTCACCATCTGCTTGCTGCTCTTCTGCTACCACACCTGCCTGCGTCAAGATGCGATAAGCTTGCTGTGCGCAGTCGTCGCAGATATGTCCGTGTAAACCATTGATAAGGAGTTTTACCTCCTTTTCATTTCTTCCACAAAAACTACATTTATTCTGAGCCATCTAACCCCTTTTTACTTCTTACGTATTAGAACTTCATCTATCATACCATAAGCCTTTGCTTCGTCGGCTGTCATCCAATAATTACGATCACTGTCGTTCCAAACTTTCTCAAAAGATTGGTGCGAATGGTTGCTAATGATGGTATACAGTTCTTTCTTAAACTTTTGAATTTCCTTTGCTTCTATCTCTATATCAGATGCCTGACCTTGTACACCACCTAATGGTTGGTGGATCATCACACGACTATGAGGCAAAGCCGAACGCTTACCTTCTGCACCTGCTACAAGCAAAACGGCACCCATCGAAGCTGCCATACCTGTACAAATGGTGGCAACATCGCTAGAAATAAATTGCATAGTATCGTAAATACCCAAACCAGCAGTTACGCTACCACCAGGAGAATTGATATAGATAGAAATATCTTTACCAGAATCTACTGAGTCCAAATAGAGTAGCTGTGCCTGCAAGGTGTTAGCAGTATAATCGTCAATCTGTGTACCGAGGAAGATAATACGATCCATCATCAGACGTGAAAAAACATCCATTTGGGTAACGTTCAACTGGCGCTCCTCCAAAATATAAGGATTAAGATACTGGTCTTGTGTTTTTATCACATCATCGATTACCATACCACTCATCCCTAGATGCTGTGTAGCATACTTTCGAAAATCATTCATTCTTATTGTTTCCTTTATTAAATTAGACAGAAATAGAGGTTACTGACCTCTCCTATCGCCTGTGATATTTACAAAGATTGTGCCACCTCTAGGGGGCATAACCCATTATATCTAACACAAAGATAAGGAAAAAAATCGGTAACCTCTATATTATAAGGGATTATTTTCCCTAAAAAATAAGTCTTATTTTGCGCTTACAAGTTTGTTGAACTCCTCAAGGCTTATAGTCTTCTTATCCAATTTAACTACTTCCTTTAGCTTCTCTGACAACTTGCGATCAAGTGCAGCCTCAACGAAAGAGTCAATGTTCTCACGCTGTTTTAGCATCTCATCAGCATAGTTGGTTAAGTATTCTTCAGGAACATTAGTCATACCATACTGTGCGAACTGCGCACGAGCCATCTGAATTGCGCTATCGCGAATATCCTTATCCTCAACCTTAATACCTTGAGCCACTGCAAGCTGTTCCTTAATCAAGTGCCATGTTAGCTCTTTAATGCTATTTTCGTAGTTCTTTTCTACAAATTCAGCACCCTTCTCTTGGTTGTTAGCAAGCATGATGCGCTTTAGTAGTTCGTCAGGGAAAGCTAGCTTACCAACCTTTTTCTCCATGTGTGTACGAACATCTTGGATAAACTTGTAGTTAGAGTCGCCTTCTAGCTGAGCTGCCAAACCATCAGCAATATGCTTGCGGAAGGCTGCCTCATCTTCAATCTTTGCATCTTCGCCATAAACGCTAACCCATAGTTCCTTGTTGTTCTCTGCATTAACAAAGCGAGATATTTCAGTGATCTGATAAGAGAAGTTGCCTGTGTGTTCTGCCACTTCTTCCTTCTTTATCTTCAACAAAGAAGATACTTCCGCATCATTCTCTGGATATGCAGCACATGGATTCCATGTGATAATATCGCCTAGCTTAGCACCGTTGAACAAGTTCTTTTGATCTTCCACCTTAATATATTGTGGCATCAAAGAAGCACCCTCTATAGTCAAACCACCCTCTAGCGTGTTGCCATTAGCATCTAGCTCACGAAGATCACCCTTCAACATATCACGCTTATCAGCATCAAACTCCTCTACTTTATCATAGTGTCCTGCACGGCTTTGGAACATTTCTACTTGCTGATCGATCATCTTGTCGTCAACTTCAATCTCGTAGTATGCCACCTTATCCTTACCACTCAATGCAGCCTTAAACTCTGGTGCTACAGCGATATCGAACATAAAGGTGTATGGTGCTTCTTTCTCTAGGTCTACAGCATCTTGCTTTTCAGAAGCCATTGGCTGACCCAACATCTGAATCTTGTTATCAGCAATATACTTTTGTAGGTTCTCGCCAAGGAGTTTGTTGACAGCATCCATCTTGAGCTGTGTACCAAATTGGCGTTTAATCAAGCCCATTGGCACCTGACCCGGACGAAAACCAGGGATGTTTGCACGCTTGCGATAGTCTTTGAGAGCTTTTTCTACTTCTTCTTTATAGTCTGCTTCTTCAACAACAATGGTCATCAAGCCATTGATCTTGTCTGGATTCTCAAATGAAATGTTCATTTCTAGCTATTTATTATATTATTTATTATTATTTTTATCAAAACCATTGACAAACTATCAGCACATAACGTGCCATAGATTATTATGAGGTGCAAAGATAGTAATTTTTTAAGCGACAGCCAATTAATAAGGTATAAAAAACGAATTATAAGCCTGTCATCTCTGCCTCTTGAGCACGTTTACGCTCATCGAGCAACTGGAAGTCTTTTTTCTGAAGCACAAAATCGGTTCCCAAATATTTCTCTTTCACCACCTTGTTAGAAGCTAATTCTTCAGGGGTGCCTTTAAAGAGAATACGACCTTCAAAGAGGAGGTAAGCACGGTCGGTAATATTTAGTGTTTCATGCACATTGTGGTCGGTAATAAGGATACCAATATTGCGAAATTTGAGTCGCCATACGATATGCTGAATATCTTCCACCGCAATAGGGTCGACACCTGCAAAAGGTTCGTCAAGCATAATAAACTTAGGGTCGATCGCCAAGCATCGTGCTATCTCACAACGACGACGCTCACCACCAGAAAGACGATCGCCAAGGTTTTTGCGTACTTTTTCCAAACGAAACTCACGGATAAGGCTTTCCATCTTCTCAATACGCGCTTCACGATTGAGCTTGGTCATCTCAAGCACACTCATAATATTGTCTTCCACACTCATTTTGCGGAACACACTCGCCTCTTGAGGCAAATAGCCTATACCTGCCTTAGCACGTTTGTACACAGGATATTTGGTTATTTCTTTATCGTCAATATATACATGACCTTCGTTAGGAACTACCAACCCTGTTGTCATATAGAAAGAAGTGGTTTTGCCTGCTCCATTAGGACCTAGCAATCCCACAATCTCGCCTTGCCGCACATTAATACTAACACCATTAGCTACTGTACGCTTACCATATCTCTTCACAAGATTTTCGGTATGGAGAACACTTCCTTCTCCTTCTGGGCGAACTACAATTTCTTCTGTTTCGTTCATTTCTGAGTTCTACTTTATTTTGCAAATGTAAGAAATTTAATTGGTTATCATTGAGCTTTTAAGGAAATTTTCAGCAACTTCAACTATCTGTTATGCTTGTATATAGTATATTTTAGCTACTTTTGCACCTAATATAATTAAACTGTAATAGATGTTTATAGTAAATTGGCTCACTAGCTTTGGTAAGTATCTTATGCTTATGGGGCGCACTTTTAGTCGTCCTGAACGTATTCGGATGTTTCTGAAATCATACATCAGAGAGATGTCGCAACTCGGTGTCGACTCCATCGGTATCGTGCTATTGATATCTTTTTTTATAGGTGCTGTTATTTGTATTCAAATTCGCTTGAATGTGCAAAGTCCTTGGATGCCCCATTGGGTATCGGGCTATGTAACCCGCGAGATTATGTTATTGGAGTTTTCTTCTAGTATTATGTGCTTGATCTTATCTGGTAAGGTGGGATCGAACATAGCATCAGAACTTGGTACTATGCGTGTAACTCAACAGATTGATGCTCTCGAAATTATGGGTATCAACTCGGCTAGCTACCTTATTCTCCCTAAAATTCTTGGATTAGTTACTATTATGCCTTTCTTGGTAATCTTCTCGGCTGCCACAGGTATGCTGGGTGCTTACGCTACAGCTTATATTGGGCATATTATTTCGCCTTCCGACTTAACCGATGGTGTACAACATCAGTTTAACCAATGGTTTATGTGGATGAGTATTATTAAGAGCCTCTTCTTTGCCTTTATCATAGCGAGTGTGGCTGCTTATATGGGCTATACCGTCAAAGGTGGTTCGCAAGAGGTGGGTAAAGCATCGACTGATGCGGTGGTAACCTCAAGTGTTCTAGTGCTCTTTAGCGATGTTTTCCTTACACAAATACTTAGCTAGGCGCATCACCTTTTTTAACAGATACAACTATGATTGAAGTAAAAAATCTATATAAATCATTTGGCGATAAGGAAGTTTTGAAGAATATCAGCACGATGTTTGAAGATGGCAAAACCAACCTTATCATCGGACAGAGTGGTGCGGGTAAAACGGTATTGATGCGCTGCGTAACGGGACTGATGATCCCTACAAGTGGAGAAGTGCTATACGATGGACGCAACTTTGTAAACCTCAAGAAGAAGCTACAAGTACAGATGCGCCGAGAAATGGGTATGATCTTCCAAAGTGCAGCCCTCTTCGACTCGCAAACAGTACTCGAGAATGTGCGCTTTCCGCTAGATATGTTCTCTAACATGACTTTGCGTGAACGTCAGAAGCGTGCAATGGAATGTCTTGATCGTGTCAACCTAACGGGAGCAGAGGATAAATTCCCTGGCGAAATATCAGGGGGTATGCAGAAGCGTGTGGCTATTGCGCGTGCCATAGTGATGAAGCCTAAATACCTTTTCTGCGACGAGCCAAACTCTGGTCTTGACCCAAAGACCTCGCTAGTGATCGACGAACTGCTCACTGATATTACGCACGAGCTAAACACAACTACCATTATCAATACCCACGATATGAACTCTGTAATGGGAATTGGAGAAAACATTGTCTTTATTGCAGATGGTAGAGCCGAATGGCAGGGCGACAAAGAAAGTGTTATGACTGCCAAAAATAAGAAGTTGAACGGTCTTGTCTTTGCTTCCGATTTATTCAAAAAAGTAAAAGAAGCCGAGCTGGAAGAAGCTGAAAACAACGGCTAAACCCAAGGTTACAGCATACACAATACCATTATTTTTTTATTAAAACGCTTATTATCTTGACGAAAGAGCAACTTTCAGAGCGCAAGAGATAACCTATCGGGCAACAAAAGGTGAGCTTTTAAAAGTATTTTTAATTTATTTTTGGTAGGAGAATAAATTAAAAATAGAGCAAAAATAATTTATTTTTGCACTAAAAATCTCACGTTTTGCAAGATAATAAACAACCTTTTGCTATATGAGCAACTAGCTTTTGCTATTAAAAGGATCACTTCTCAGCAAAAGATCATTTATTCTCACATGCGCTATGGCAGAAAATTAGTGCCAGCAGATACGCTTTTAGTGCCGCCTTTTACTTCTTCTTCAACTGCGATTTGTCTATCACCACAAAGACGGTATCGACCACTCTGCCTTGTCGCCCTCCACCTCCGAAGCTGTGACGGAGCGGATTAGCAAAGTTTTTATCAAGCACGGTTACTTCGTCAATAAAGTAATCGGTTTCGCCACGATTTTGGAACAAGTTTTTAAATCCCCATGTTTCGTGGTAACGCAACTTTATTTTCCAGCCCTTTACCTGTGCTTCTTTCATTAATGTGATGAGCGAATCCTGATCATCACGATCGTTATCGAACGAGAAAGAAAAAGGCTCACCACTAGTATTCATACCTGTTTGTGTCATATTCAAACGCCCTTCCCATGAGTTCCACCACACTCCCTTCTGTGTAAATTCGATTAAGTTGCCTACTTTTTCTCCATTAGAGTAGTTCTCTTTACAACTAGTGAGGAGCATACTAGAAAAGATGGCTAGTATCAACAATGACTTCTTCTGTGTTACTTTCATAATTTTCTATAATTTTGTTTTTACAGTAATCTAAAAGATATAGGAAGACGATAGAGACAACGCACGGACTGCCCAACTTTCATAGCAGGGCTAAACTTAGGAAACTGCTTCAACACTTTTATCGCCTCTCTATCCAAGCAAGGGTCTACCGATCGCTCAATACCGATGCAGGAAATGCGTCCGTCTGTCTCTACGACAAAACTGAGTATCACACGCCCTTGAATATTACTCTCGGCAGCTTCAGGCGGGAATTGTAAATGCTCGGCTATAAACTTAAACATTGCTCCATTGCCTCCTGGGAATTCAGGCATCGTTTCACATACGGTATAGATGGGGTGAAATGGATTTTTCGTATAATCTACGGCTACATTCCAACAACCGCCAACATACCGTAGGGTAGAATTAATCCATGCCGACATCATAGGGTACTGAGCTAACATAGTTTTGTGAAGCATCTCCTCGACCTCTCTGATTACAGTCGTATCTATTTCTTTCTTGTCGAGTTGTCTAAACCTGATCTGCATATCCTGTAGCATACCACTTTGCATTCTGCCTAATCTAGCAGAAAAGCCAAACTTATGCCCATCAAGTTGTTTAAACAGACCTAAAGGAAAGACGCGTTCAACAGTATCTCGCTTGAGAATATCATTCAACGACATTCCATGATAAAGCTTGTTATGCTGCTTTTTGACACCTAGGATCTTGCCTTCCATAACAGAAATATAGATTTCGTCTGTCGTGTGCCTTACGGCATCTCCTAAAATTTCAACAGGCTCACCCTCAAAGATAGAAAGCGTAGTGTTTAGCCATGTTGCTTCAATACGATTATTGTGCGTATAGACCAATAGAAGTTCTTCAAGGTTAGGAACTTTCCATAAGGATTTTTGACGATTGTTTGTTTCACTCACCACGATACTATCCAGCACCAGCATACTGTCCTTTACCGACCAATAACAAACATCGTCGTAACTATTACCGTGTTTTATATTTTTGTTAAGGTAGCTCCGTAAGACTGATACATTTACTCTATCATGATAAAGCGGACGATCATTGAGTTCATACATCTTTCCTTGTAAAAATATCTTATCGGGGACACGATAAATGTATGCCCTAATAAGGCTAAAGCAAAATGTAAATAATAGAAGTAGATATAGTTTCTTCATAAGCGGAATAACAGATAATTGGTGCTAAAATACTAAAATTTAACATCATAAGCAATGTAAAGACACTAAAAAATCCCATAACAACAAAAAATCTTGCTATTATGGGATTTTATATAGTAATGTATCTGTATTTACCGCATCAACCATTTACCATGATATTTCTCCATCGGAACAACGATTTGTTCTTGAGTAGTATCGGCATAATGCAACATAAGATAAGCACGTGCGGTACTATCTTTGACCGAGAACGTGGCGTTGACAATGGTTATAGAGTCGACCTTGGCATGATCTTTTGTGCGTGCCTCTGTGAACTTCTGCAAATTGATAGCCAACTGATCTTTATAAGTCTGTGGCAAACGCTGCGAACGAACTTCACCGTTGATAAACGCATCAAACTTTCCTTTCACCAACTGTTCGTAATACGCTTTAGCAGCTTTGGCGGCAAAGAACCCATCTTTCGCTTCTTCGCCTTTCTTCGATCCACACGCCATAAGCAATGCCGTGAAGGCAATTGCTGCTAAATATTGCCATTTATGTTGCTGCAACATACGCTCTGTCCTCCTTATTTCTGTCGGATAAAGATGTTGATTGGACTACCATGTAGATTCCAATGGGCACGAATTTGATTTTCCAAGAAGCGGCGATACTGCTCCTTGATATACTGTGGCAAGTTGGCATAAAACACAAAGGAGGGGATTTGTGTGTTAGGAAGTTGAGAACAGTATTTAATCTTGATATATTTACCCTTTACTGACTGTGGTGGAGTAGCTTCTATAATAGGAAGCATCACCTCGTTAAGCTTGTTAGTACCAATATGCGCCTTTCGGTTTTGATATACCTCTTTAGCCGTTTCCAGCACCTTAAAGATACGCTGCTTGGTAAGTGCTGATGCAAAAATGATAGGGAAATCGACAAATGGCGCCATACGATTGCGAATGGCATTGGTAAAGGTATCTATCACCTTTTGATCCTTATCTGGCACAAGATCCCACTTGTTTACTACTACTACCAAACTCTTATTGTTACGTTGTATGAGTTGAAAAATATTCATATCCTGTGCTTCGATACCACGAGTGGCATCAATCATAAGGATACATACATCCGAATTTTCAATGCTGCGGATAGAACGCATCACAGAATAGAACTCTAAGTCCTCACTTACCTTGTTTTTACGACGAATACCTGCGGTATCAACGAGATAGAAATCGAAACCAAACTTGTTGTATCGGGTGTAAATACTGTCGCGTGTAGTACCAGCAATCTCTGTTACGATATTGCGATCTTCACCAATAAAAGCATTGATAAGGCTTGATTTACCTGCGTTAGGACGACCTACTACGGCAAAGCGTGGAATATCTTCTTCTAGTCCTTCCTCGGGTGTATCAGGCATTTTCTCTAGTAGAATATCGAGCAAATCGCCTGTTCCTCCACCTGTTTGAGCACTGATACAAATAGGATCGCCCAAACCGAGCTTATAAAATTCTGCGGAAGTATAGTATTCACCACTATTATCCACCTTATTAGCTACCAACAAAACGGGTAACTTGGTACGACGAAGAATAAGCGCTACATCCTCATCCCAGTCGGTAACACCTGTCTCTGTATCCACAACAAAGAGCACAAGGTCTGCCTCTTCGGTAGCTACAAGCACCTGCTGACGGATAGCATCTTCAAAAATATCGTCCGATTTTACTACCCAGCCACCTGTATCGACGACAGAAAATTCACGACCATTCCATGTACATTTGCCATATTGGCGGTCGCGTGTTGTACCTGCTACGTCACTAACAATAGCATGACGAGTCTTTGTTAATCTGTTGAAAAGTGTTGATTTGCCTACGTTAGGGCGACCAACAATTGCTACTAAATTTGCCATTTACTAAATGGGTCTTATTCCTCTCTCCATTACGGAAAGCGGCTAAGGTGAGGTCACGCACCTTAAATAATATTGCCGAGGAGACCATTCCTCAGCCCTCGCACTCTGCGAGAGTTAGCCCTACGTGCTAGTTAGAGCCGTTGTTAATTGAGAGTTGAGTATTGAGAAGTTTGCATATTGATAATTGCGATGGAGAAGTTGAGTTGTTCGTCTTAAATTCCTTTATATTCCTTATAGATTTCTTTTTCCCCTTCACCTTTTATCTTTCTGCAAAGGACTAAAACTCTCAATTCTTAATTACTCTGGGTTATACCCAAAATTATTCAATTCTTTTTGCGAATTGCGCCAGTCTTTATCCACCTTTACAAAGGTTTCTAGGAAGATCTTCTTATCGAAGAAACGTTCAAGACTTTTGCGAGCTTCGGTAGAAACCTTCTTGAGAGCTTGCCCCTGATGTCCAATAATAATGCCTTTCTGGCTACTACGCTCTACATAGATAACAGCATTGATATGTATTTGCTTATCATCTTCTTTGAAACGCTCTACCACGACCTCTACAGCGTAAGGTATTTCTTTGTCATAATAGCGAAGGATCTTCTCACGAATAATCTCTGATACGAAGAATTTAGCAGGCTTATCCGTCAACTGATCCTTATCGAAAAAGGCAGGACTCTCTGGTAATAGCTCATAAATGCGCTTTAAAAGAATATCAATGCCAAACTTGTTTTGTGCCGAGATGGGCAGAATTTCTGCATTGGGCAATAAAGAATGCCACTTCTCAACGAGCTCACCGAGCTTCTGCTGCTCACTTTCGTCTATCTTGTTGATGAGTAAAATGACAGGGATTTGCATCTTAGCCACTTTCTCTAAGAAATCCATATTCTTCTCAGGTTTTTCCACTACATCAGTAACATAGAGCAGAACATCAGCATCTGCTAGTGCCGACTCTGAGAATTGCAACATCATCTCCTGCATCTTATAATTCGGTTTCAACACACCGGGGGTATCGGAGAAAACAATCTGCGCATCATCGGTATTCACTATACCCATAATACGATGACGAGTAGTTTGAGCTTTAAAGGTAGCAATGCTAAGCTTCTCGCCCACCAACTGGTTCATGAGCGTACTCTTACCTACATTAGGATTACCAACGATATTTACAAAACCTGCTTTATGCATACTAACTGTGTTACTTAATAAAAGAAAATACTTCTGCTATATACTTAAAACGCATCTGTCTTAGAATTTAAGAAAGATGCGTTTATAAGTCAATATTATTAAACTATAAATAGTTCTACTTCTTAACAGCTTCGGTTGCACCATCGTATGCCCACTTAAATAGTGATGCCCCATTTACGAAACCTGCACCAAACGCAGTAAAGACAATGTTGTCGCCTTTCTTCAACTGCGACTCAAAGTCCCAAAGCACTAATGGCATACAAGCTGCACTTGTGTTACCATAACGTTGGATGTTTACAAGTACCTTTTCCATCGGAATGCCTATGCGCTTAGCTACAGCCTCGATGATGCGAAGGTTGGCTTGATGGCATACAACGAAATCAACATCATCAGTAGTCATTTTGTTGCGCTCAAGCAAGGTTGCGCAATCATCACCCATTGCAGTTACAGCATAACGGAATACCGTACGACCTTCCTGATAAGTGTAATGTAAACGATGATCAACTGTGAACTGAGAAGCTGGACTTACTGAACCACCAGCTTTAATATGCAGAAATGGAAGCCCCTTACCATCGGTGCGATTATACGAATCGACAAAACCAACACCTTCTTCAGTTGTGCCTTCTACCATAACAGCACCTGCACCATCACCGAACAAAGCGCAAGTTTGACGATCTGCATAGTCGGTTATTGATGACATTTTATCGGCACCAATTACGATAATACGTTTATAACGACTACTCTGAATCATACTACACGCAACATCTAAAGCATACATAAATCCGCAACAAGCAGCAGAGAAGTCGAATGCGTATGCATTCTTCAAACCTAGCTTACCTAGTACAATTGAGGCTGTAGATGGGTGAATATAATCAGGAGTTGTTGTTGCAACAATAATTCCATCAATAGTATCAGGATCCACTCCCGTCTTCTTGATCAAGAGTTTTGCTGCCTTGCGAGCCATATAAGAAGTACCAAGCCCCTCTTCGGTAAGAATGCGGCGCTCTGAGATACCTGTACGAGTAGTTATCCACTCGTCGCTAGTATCAACCATTCTTGACAATTCCTCATTATTGAGAACATAGTCAGGAACGTAACCAGCAACTCCTGTTATGATCGCATTGATTTTCTCCATGCTTATTCAGCTGTTTCCTTTACGACAGCAACCTTACCACGATAGTAACCACATGTAGGACATACTGTGTGATATACATAATAACCACTACAGTTAGGGCATACTGCCAATGTAGGTGCTACTGCCTTATCATGAGTTCTTCTTTTAAGGGTACGAGTCTTTGACTGTCTTCTTTTAGGATGTGCCATAATTTTTTAAATTTTAATATATTCTTATTTCTTTAATTTTAATAGAGCTTCCCAGCGCGGATCCATAGGCTTCTCATCTTCCTCACCGCTTCGGACGGCAGAGTACTCTTCAAGAGTTCGTATCATTGCAGGGTTGCATTTTCCAGGTGCATGCACATGCCTGATAGGAATATTGAGAACTATAAATTCGTAGAGGTACCATGCTACATCGAGTATTCCTTCGTCCTCGGCCACCGTAACAAGGTCGTCCTCTTCTGAGCTTTCTTTTCCAAGTTTAACTTCAAGGTATTCATGCACCTCGATCGACTGATCCATCGGATCAAGACAAACATCGCAAGGAACTACGACAGTGCCTGTCTCATGAACTTCTAACGAAAAGAATTCGTCTTGTACACGTGTTATATCAAGCTTCACGTGAACACAACCACCACTCACCTCATCCGCCTCAATCGCAGTAAAGTAAGTGTCATCAAGATCGAAAGATACCCTATTTAATCCATCTTTCAAACCCTTTAAATCGATTTTAAGGTCTTGTAAGTCCATAATCGGGTTGCAAAGTTACGAATATTTTTGTGATTATGAAGAAGATAAGTATAAAAAAAACTAATAAACACCTTATATTAACAGAGTTATAGGATAATAAAACGGTTTTATACACTAGCTTATTGCCAACTACATACTTATACATAACTATTGCTGTCTGATAAAACTTTTTGATACCCTATAAATTTAGGGCTGACTCCGGCTCAGTAGAAATTTAGTGGGGATATTTTCATAATTGTTTTATTTTTCTTTCCTTTGTATTATGGAAGAGAAATATCTTTATCAGTTAGCCGAGTTA